>Ga0310690_10000532_pt1 | contig 79682 bp, 74 predicted proteins | sample AusTroGonzalo_MG_2_FD_207661 | JGI IMG/M metagenome (GOLD analysis project Ga0310690, IMG submission 207661) | Bovine rumen microbial communities from tropical cattle in Woodstock, Queensland, Australia - Gonzalo_04 (v2) (version 2) | ecosystem: Host-associated > Mammals > Digestive system >...
CCTATATCATCCGAAACAAGTATTTTTATAAAAAATATACCATCAGCTCCTTCATCTTAAAAAATCATCTGGAACATCATTATTTTCTGGATATTCATGCCATGAAAAGCCGACCCTTTGACTTGGCAGTAGGTATCGGCTATTGTAGGCCAGACGATTACAAAAAAGAATTGGCAATCATTCAAAAACTGTGCCAAAAATATCGCTTAAAATATGTTATCAATCATCCGTCTTATACCGGCCAACCCGGACTGACCGGACGACTGCAGCGAAAATTATCACAAGCTACCGTTCTGCAATTGGAATGGCACCCGAAGTACAGAGATTTTAATGAAAATCCAACGGAAGTTCTTAATATAACTATCCCTTTTATAAAAGAGTTGGCTCTTACTCTGAATTCCCTCCACAAGACAACATTACCCTACCTAATAACGACCAAATACACTCTGATTCAAAAACTTAAAAATAAGATAAATTGGATTAAATATATTCTCACAGGAAAACTTTAACAAATTGAAATGATATTTTAAATTTTTCTATTCCAAAATCAACTTCATTTTTTTGGTAAAAAAGATTGCAAATTTTTTCCAAATCCAGTATAGTCGTAAAATACGATTATAGGAATGATTTATGGAAAAAAGTGCTCATATTCCCGTTTTGTTGAAAGAGGTTTTGGAATACCTCTGCCCGGACGGTTCCGGTATCTATATTGACGGAACTTTTGGCGCCGGCGGATATACACGGGCCATTTTGGAAAAGAATGCACACAACCATGTCATCGGTTTTGATCGGGATCCCTCGGCCATGGATGCCGGTTTGGTGATGGAAGGTCGCTATCCCAATCGTTTTTCGTTTATTCACGATTGCTTTGGCAACATGGCTCGCCACCTGGAAGAACCTGTCGACGGTATTGTTTTGGATCTGGGTGTTTCCTCTATGCAGATCGATCAGGCCGAACGGGGATTCTCTTTCCGTTTGGACGGCCCCTTGGATATGCGTATGGGGTGTAATAATAAATCGGCCAAAGATTACATCAATTCTTTACCGGAAAAAGAGCTCGCCGATATTCTGTTCCGGTACGGTGAGGAAAAAGCTTCCCGACGTATAGCCGCCGCCATTGTACGGGAAAGAGTGATTAACCCTATCACCTCAACGGCACAATTGGCCAATTTAATTCATTCCGTCATGCCTAAGCCAAAGGACGGTTCCGACAGTGCCATGCGTTCTTTTCAGGCCCTCCGTATTTTGGTCAATGATGAATTGGGTGAATTGGAACGAGCCTTAGATGCCTCTATTCATTTACTAAAACCAAACGGCCGTCTGGTTGTCGTTTCCTTCCATTCACTGGAAGACCGCTTGGTTAAAAACTTTTTCATTCAAAATTCTGCGACTCATATCCATCAGAATCGTTATGCCCCCGACACAGATACGGAATCCGGATTATTTACAATCATCACCAAAAAACCGGTCACTGCAACTGAAACCGAACTCCGCTCCAACCCCAGGGCTCATTCCGCCAAACTGCGCGCTGCCCGGAGGATACCATAGATGAAATACTGGATGACATGCGCATTTATTTTGCTTCTGACTATCGGGTCATGCCTCATGATGTTTATTTTGAAATATCGTGTTATTGATAAAGAAGATGAACTAAAAGCCATTCATGCCCAAATTCGGGAGGACAGCCGCGCCATCCATATGTTAGAGGCTGAATGGGCAACCCGTAACGATCCCGATCGTTTGGCCAAACTGATTACGGCGGAAACGCAATGGAAACCATTGGTGTCAAATCAGGTTCAATCTAAAGAAAATTTGCCCTTCAAAGCGGCTCCCATTCCCAAGGTTAAACCCCGATTGGATTCGAATGTTGAGGTTCAACCATGATCTTCTCCCGCAAACGTGAATCTTTTTACTACGCCGGTTGTGAAATTCCACAGGCCAAATTGGATCGCTACCGCTGCTTGGATGCCACCACCAAAAGCATTCTCAGAACGGCCAGTGTTCGAACCAATATCATTATTTTTGTTTTATGTATTCTTTTCCTGATTATCTTCTGCCGTTTGTTTTTTTATACAATTGTTTACTACCAACCGCGCAGCTTTAAACCCTCCATTTTAAAAATGACATTGGCTTTTCAACGTCAAAACATTTTGGACCGAAACGGTTTAGTTCTGGCCACCAGTATTCCTACAAAAGATCTTTCCGTTAACCCCCGTAAAATCAAAAATCCCGAATTGACGGCTCGCGCACTGGTTCAAGCCATACCTGATTTAACTTATAATGATGTTTATGAAAAACTGACCAGCCCTTCTGCCTTCAAATATATTAAGCGGAATATCGGTCCGACCGAGAGCCAAGCTCTTCTTTGGGTCGGTAATCCCTATTTGGAAGAAACGGACAACGAAAAACGGGCTTACCCGCAAGGCCGCCTGTTTTCTCATATTTTGGGCGGTGTTAATTTGGATAATATCGGTATTGCCGGCTTGGAAAAAGCCCATGAATCCGATTTACAGGAACATGATATTCAACTCTCCCTGGACACGGCTGTTCAAGGTATCGTTCATCAGGTTCTGACGGAACGAATTAAAAAATATCAGGCCATTGGTGGCTTTGGTATTGTCATGAATGTTAATACGGCCGAGGTTTTGGCAATGGTTTCTTTACCTGATTACGATCCGGAACAACCCGCCACTCCCGAAACTTTACCCAACCGTTTTAATAAAGCCGCACTCGGCACTTACGAATTCGGGTCCATTTTTAAACTGTTCAACACTGCATTGGCCCTGGAAAGTGGAGATATTAAGGTTACTGATTCCGTTGATGCCACCCGCGGTTCGGTCAAGATCGGCAAAAAAGTGATTGAAGATTTTAACGGTGGCGAAAATCGCCCTTTGTTAATCCCCGAGGTTTTGATGCACTCATCCAATATCGGATCGGCCCGAATTGCCCTTAAGGCCGGTTGGCAAAAACAAAAAGCCTTCTTTGAAAAATTGGGCTTTTATGACCAATTGGATATCAACCTGCCCGAACGCGGTCGAACACAAGTTCCCAAACAAAATATCTGGCCCGTTATCACTTCTGCTACAGCAGCTTACGGTTACGGTATTTCCGTTTCCCCTCTCCACTTGGTTTCCGCCGTCAGTGCTTTGGTCAACGGCGGATATTATCGGCTTCCCACTTTTATCAAAGGCGGAAACGTCGGCAAACCGGAAATTCAGGTTCTTTCCCCGGCTGTTTCCGAAAAAATGCGTCATCTGATGTGGGCCGTTATTAATTGGGATATCAAGAAAACAAGCCCCGTTTTAAATTATGCCGTCGGTGGAAAAACAGGGACGGCGGACATGATGACGGCCGGCAAATATAATAAAAAGGCTAACCGGACCAGTTTTGTCGGTGTTTTCCCGATGGATAAACCCGAATACATTGTTTTGGTCACCTTGGAAGACCCCAAAAAGCTTAAAGAAAACTGGTATTTCAACAATGCCGGTTGGACGGCCAAACCCACGGGCGAAGAAATCATTGCCCGTATCGCACCTTATCTAAACATTCGGCCACGTGACCGTTGGGCACAACCAGCCTATATTGAAAACGCTATAAGAATCAGTCAGGAGCATAAAAAGAAATAACATGAATACATATGATTTACTTAGAAATTCTCAAATTGAGACGGAACTTAAAACACTTCCTGAAGTTACGGGAATTGCCTTGCGTGCCGATGAGGTAAAGCCCGGATTTATTTTTGCGGGGCTAAAAGGTGCCCAAAAAGACGGGGCTGATTTTGTCCCTGAAGCCATTGCCAACGGCGCCGTCCTTATTTTAGCCGAACATCCTGTGTCCGCCGATATTCCCGTTATCGTCGTCCCAGATTTACGTCGAAAAGTATCCCTTTTGGCAAGCCTTATTTACCCCTCTGATACTCTCATTAAATTGGCCGTTACCGGCACAAACGGAAAAACATCTACCGTTTTTTATGTTCAACAACTGCTGAATAAATTAGGGACAGAAACAGCCAGTATCGGTACCATCGGTATTGATTCGGCTTCTTTCCATCGTGCCGGTTCCATGACGACACCCGACGCAGTCACCCTCAATAAAACTCTGCATGAATTACAGACAAACGGTATCCGTGTTGTGGCTCTTGAAGCGTCTAGTCACGGCTTGGATCAAGGACGACTGGACGGCCTTTCTTTTTCTGCCGGTGCTTTTACGAATCTGACACAGGATCACTTAGATTACCATAAAACCATGGATAACTATCTAGCCGCCAAAACCACTCTGTTTTCCCGGTACTTAAACAAGGAAGGCTTGGCCGTTTTAAATGCGGATGATCCGGCTTTTGAACAGTTAAAATCCGTCAGTTTGGCACAGGGGGAACGTGTTTTGTCCTATGGTTGGCATGGCGCAGATTTACAATTGTTACGTCAGACACCAACTCCTACCGGCCAGGAAATTATTTTCCGCGCCTTTGATCATGAATATCGGACAAACCTGTCCATTTTTGGCTCTTTCCAAGTTATGAATCTTTTCGCGGCGCTTGGATTATGCTTGGGTGCAGGCGCCAAAATAGATGATCTGATCCCTCTGTTACCGGATCTCAAAGCCCCTGCCGGTCGCATGGAATTGATGGGAACACTACCCAACGGTGCCCGTGTTTTTGTTGATTATGCCCATACGCCTGATGCTGTTGAACGTGTTTTAACTTCTTTAAAAGCTCACACAAAAGGGCATCTCGTCTGTTTAATGGGGTGCGGCGGTAATCGGGATACGGGGAAACGTCCCTTAATGGGGGCGGCGGCAGCCAAATTAGCCGACAAAGTTTATGTAACGGATGATAACCCCCGTTTTGAAAATCCGGCTGATATTCGACGTGCCATTTTGGCGGCCTGCCCTCATGCTTTGGAATACGATAACCGGGAAACGGCCATCCACGCCGCCGTTCAAAGTTTGGAAGCGGATGATGTTTTGGTCTTGGCCGGTAAGGGGCATGAGCCCGGTCAAACCATCAATGGGATTACTTATGCTTTAGACGATCGGATAGAAGCCCGTCTTGCTATTTTAAACCGTATTACACCTCCGATTTGGACGGCTGAAGATTTAACACTTGCTCTCTCCAGTCGTGTTGCCGAACACATTTCGGCTTTTGGTATTTCCATTGACACCCGCACATTGCGCCTTGGGGATCTGTTTATTGCGCTAAAAGGGGAGAAGACCGACGGTCATACCTTTGTTAAAACGGCAGTAGAAAAAGGGGCTTCCGTCTGTCTTGTTGATCATCTTATCGAGGGTATTCCCCAAGACAAGCAAATCGTTGTTGGTGATACAATGGACGCTTTGGAAACACTGGCTCAATATCGGCGTATGCGGTGTTCGGCCACTCTTATCGGTGTAACGGGTTCATCCGGAAAAACAACCACAAAAGAGATGATTAAAATCTGCCTGGCTGCCCAAGGAAAAACCCATGCAACCGCCGGCAATTTCAATAATCAGATCGGCGTTCCCCTGACATTGGCCACCATGCCGACGGACACCCGCTTTGCGGTCATTGAGATGGGCATGAATCATGCCGGTGAGTTAATGCGCCTGTCCAACATGGTTCGACCTGATGTCACCATTATTACTTCTATCGGTTCGGCACATCGGGAATTTTTCCCGACCGAACAGGATGTTGCCACCGCCAAATCCGAAATTTTTGATTATCAAAATCGCCAAGGGACAGCCGTTCTCAACCGCAACGATTCTTTTTATACGTTCTTAAAAACAGCGGCACAAAACCAGGGAATTCAACATATCATCTCTTTCGGAGAGAGCGGTTATTCAGACTTCGTCCTCAACCAGGCGACTCCCGATTTGGGTGGCACGATGGTTTCTTTCACGGCTGATCAAAAAACTTATGCTTACCATTTGGCTTTTATCGGTGATCATTTTGTTCTCGATTCGCTGGGGGCATTGGCTGTTGTCAAGGCCGTCGGCGGGGATCTGACCCAAGCCGTTCAGACTATTGAAACCGTACAACCCGCAGCCGGCCGCGGCATCAGTTTTGGAATAACCCTGGATAATAAGCATATCACCATCATTGATGACTGCTATAATGCCAACCCCTCTTCCATGCGTGCTTCCCTCAACTCTTTGGGATTACGCCGGGGGGGTCGTAAAATTGCTGTACTGGGCGATATGTTGGAATTGGGGGATTTGGGTCCGGACATGCACGCCGGATTGGCTGATTTAATTTCAAAAGCCGGTATTGATACCGTTCATACAGTTGGCCCCTTAATGCAACATTTATGGCAGGCTCTCCCCACCGATAAACGCGGCCTTTCCGTATTAAAGGTTGCTGATTTAATTCCAGCTTTATACACTCATTTACAAGACGGAGATATCGTTCTTATTAAGGCTTCTCACGGGATGAATCTTTCTACGCTCGTTTCAAATTTGAAAGGAAAATAAAATGCTTTATTGGCTCAGTTCTCTTAAAAATCTTTGGCATCCGCTTAATGTGTTTCAATACATTACCTTTCGAACAGGCGGAGCACTGGTTATGGCCTTTTTGATTGTACTCGTAACGGGTCCGGCTTTTATTCGTTGGTTAAAACTTAAACAACATGACGGTCAACCCATTCGCTCAGATGGTCCGGAAACTCATTTTACCAAAAAGGGAACCCCCACCATGGGCGGGCTTTTAATTGTCTTGGCAGGCCTGATTTCAACACTTTTTTGGGCTAATCTGACCAACCTGTATGTTTGGACTATTTTGGCCGTTTTCCTCGGTTTTGGTTTTATCGGATTTGTGGATGATTACCTAAAACTGACACGACACAATTCTGCTGGTATTTCAGGAAAAAAGCGTTTAACCGTAGAATTCTTATTCAGTTTTTTGGCCTGCCTGACAATGGTAAACTTGGAAAACGGATCCATGGCCACAACGCTGACCATTCCTTTTTTCAAGGATATTTTGATTGATATCGGGTGGTTTTATATTCCTTTTGTTTTGGTTGTCATCGTCGGAACCGCCAACGCCGTTAACCTTACTGATGGCTTAGACGGCCTTGTCAGTATTCCTGTTATTATGTCTACCCTTGTTTTCGGGATTATTGCTTATTTGGCCGGGCGCTTTGATTATGCTTCCTATTTACAGATTTACCATGTTCGTGAAGCCGGTGAACTTACGGTTTTGTGCGGAGCCATTATCGGCGGTACCTTAGGCTTTTTATGGTATAACGCCCATCCGGCCCAAGTATTCATGGGGGATACGGGTTCTTTGGCTTTGGGCGGAGCTTTAGGTGCCTTGGCTGTTGCTACCAAACATGAGATTGTTTTAGCCATTTCCGGCGGTATTTTTGTGATAGAGGCCCTGTCTGATATCATTCAGGTTGCCTCTTTCAAGATTCGCCATAAACGTGTTTTTCTGATGGCTCCCATTCACCATCATTTTGAAAAGAAAGGCTGGTCTGAAACAACGGTTGTCGTTCGGTTTTGGATTGTGTCTATTTTGCTGGCTTTGTTTGCACTTTCCACATTAAAATTGAGGTAGAAAATGAGATTTCATTGGCGGACATTTAAAAACACGCTTACCACCCATTATCGGGGGTTGGATAAATATATTTTATACAGTACTTTTATCCTAATGGTATGCGGTTTCTTTTTAATCCTGGCCGCCAGTCCCGCCGTTGCCGAACGTAATCACTATTCTACTTTTCATTTTGTCATTCGTCAAGCTGTCTGGATGTTTCCTGCCCTGCTGACCATGATCGGTGTTGCCCTTCTGCCTGTCAAATTAATCAGACGCCTGGCGGGGGTGGTTTTGCTGGGCGGTCTGTTTTGTATGGTTTATATATTACTGTTCGGCACCTCCGTTAAGGGAGCAGCCCGTTGGATATATATCGGACCTATCGGACTTCAACCTTCCGAGTTTGTAAAGCCGACATTTGCCGTTGTCTGCGCCTGGTTATTGGCATCCGGCCGTTTAATCAGAAAATTTCCCGGGTACAAATTAGCTATCGGCCTATATTTAATCATTGCTTTTTTGCTCTATAAACAGCCTGATATCGGAATGCTTCTGACAATCTCGGCTATTTTCCTTGTTCAACTTTTTTTGTCGGGTATTTCCTGGTGGTGGATTGGAATCAGCGGCTTTTTAGGCCTTTGTTTTCTTCCTTTTAGCTATTTTTCATTTGAACATATTCGTTATCGGATAGATCACTTTTTGGGAATCGAAGCCGGTAAAACTTACCAGGTTGAAAAATCGTTGGAAACACTTCACAACGCCGGCTGGTTGGGGAAAGGCCCCGGTGAAGGTGTTGCCAAATATAACCTGCCTGATGCCCATACCGATTTTATTTTAGCTGTTTCGGCCGAAGAATTCGGTTTTCTGCTGACTGCCGGCCTTATCGGTGTTTTTGCATTCGTGATTTTAAGGGGCTTCGGATTGGTTCGTAAAGAAAACAATTATTTTTGTCAAATTGCGGTTGCCGGCTTATTGACACAGATAGCGTTTCAGGTTATGGTAAACATGGGTTCAACGTTAAATCTGATACCGACCAAAGGGATGACCCTGCCCTTTATTTCTTACGGGGGATCATCTTTGGTTTCAATCGGTTTGGCGTTTGGTTTTATATTGGGTCTGATTCACAGTCGGACCTTAAGTCGGGGGCTAGAGTAATGGATCAAACAAAGCAAAAAAAGAAACCTTTAATCGTCATTACAACCGGTGGCAGCGGCGGACATATTTTTCCGGCCGAAGCCATTGCGAATGCTCTGACAGATCGTGGGGCAAACGTTGTTTTTTTAACAGATCGACGGGGCCAATCTTTTCAAGGACTTAAAGTCCCCGTTCATCGTTTGATGGCCGAATCTGTTACTGGACGCTCTCTTTTCGGAAAATTGATTGCAGCCGTTAAACTCTACTTCGGAACCGTTCAGGCCGTTTATTGGATGTATAAATTAAAGCCCGATGCTGTTCTCGGTGTCGGTGGCTATGCTTCCATTCCGGCGGTTTTGGCGGCACATCTGACCCGAACCATTCCGGTTATTTTACACGAACAAAATGCGGTCTTGGGGCGTGCCAATCGTCTGCTCGCCAGGGGTACCCGTCTTATCGGTACGTCGTTTTATCCGACACTTCGTGTTCCCAGTACCATTCCCCAAATCCAAGTCGGCCTTCCTGTTCGTCCAGCGGTCTTGGCAGAACGCAATTCTCCTTATCCGAAATTTAAAAATACTTTCCATCTGTTTGTTTTCGGCGGCAGCCAGGGCGCTCGTTTCTTCAGTCAAAAATTACCTAAGGCTCTCCTGGCTCTTTCTTCCGAAAAAAGAGCTCAAATTGATTTGGTTCAACAGGTTCGTCCCGAAGATATGGAAACGGCTCATAAATTCTATGATGAAGCCGGTTTTAAGAAAGTTACTCTTAAGTCCTTTTTCACCGATATGCCGGAACAATTGAAAAAAGCCCACCTGGTTATCGGTCGCGGTGGGGCGGGAACATTAACCGAACTGATGACTGTCGGTCGACCGGCCATTATTGTTCCGTTGCCGACGGCTGCCGATAATCATCAGGCCGAAAATGCCCGCCGTTTTTGTGATAAGGGAGCCGGCTGGTTAATTTCAGAACAGGATTTTCAAGCCTCCTCCTGTGCCAAACGCTTAGAAACCCTGATGGACCATCCGGATATGTTGATTGAGGCCGCTCACCATGCGACCGAAATGTGCCCGGAAAGATCGGCTGAAAAGATGGCAGATGCTGTCCTGGATATTGTAAAGGGGAATCATTCATGAAGCTGACTTTACCTCTTAAAAAAATTCATTTCATCGGCATCGGCGGTATTGGGATGAGTGCGATTGCCGAAATGTTGCATGACTTAAATATTTCAGTTCAAGGTTCCAATAATGTGGAAAACAGTAATACCCGCCGCATAGCCGCTCAGGGCATCCCCGTTTTTATCGGTCATGACCCCGGCCATTTAGAAGGATCGGATGCCGTTATTATCTCCAGCGCCATCAAATCGGATAATCCAGAACTTATAGAAGCTCGCCGTCGCGGCCTACCCGTCGGGCACCGTTCGGAAATGTTGGCCGAAATTTTAAAATACAAACAAAGCATTTGCGTTTCCGGAACACACGGCAAAACAACAACGTCATCTTTAATCGCCAGCCTTATGGTTGAGGCCGGTCAAAAGCCGAGTTTTATTATCGGCGGTATTTTAAATGCCAAAGCTTCCAATGCCCAACTCGGGAAAGGTGATTGGGTCGTTGTTGAAGCCGATGAATCAGACGGTTCTTTTTTAAGACTTCCCACCACCATATCCGTCATCACCAATATTGATCCGGAACATTTAGACTATTATAAAACTTTTGATAACGAAAAACAGGCCTATCAATCCTTTATCCGCAAAACCGCTTTCTACGGTTGCACCGTTGCCTGTTTTGATCACCCGGTCGTACGCGAATTAATTTCATCCGTACCAGATCGTAAAATTATCACCTACGGGTTAAGTAAGCAGGCCGATATCCACCCCGATCATATTCGCCCGACGGCCACTGGTTTTATCTTGGATATTTTTATCCGCCAAGGTGCTAAATTTCACAAATTAAAGGATGTTTCTCTATCCTTGTTCGGTGAGCATAATATCACCAACGCCATGGGGGCCGTTGCCGTTGCTTCTTACCTGCATCTGCCTGATAAAGTCATCCGTAAAGCCTTGTCTTCGTTTAAGGGGATTCAACGTCGTCTTACCTGCCGCGGCACCATTTTGGACCATGTTCCCGTTTATGATGATTATGCCCATCATCCGACCGAAATTCGGGCCACTTTAAAGGCTCTCAGACCTGCCTGTTCCAAACACTTAATCGCCGTTTTCCAACCCCATCGGTATTCCCGATTGCATGATCTGTGGGATGACTTTTTGTCCGCCTTTGATAATGCTGATTCGGTTTTGGTCTGTCCTGTTTATCCGGCCGGAGAGACACCCATTCCCGATATAACGAGCAACCGTTTTGCCGAAGCTCTTTCCCAACATCACGGATCTGTCTCTTTTGTTTCCGATTTAGATCATTTGGCAGATTTTCTGCCCGCTGGCATCGGTCGGGACGATATCATCGTCTGTTTGGGGGCCGGTTCCATTTCGGCCGCCGCCAAGGATCTTGTCAAAAAGAAAGGGGGCCACCATGTTTAAATGGCTCAAGCATCTCTTCCACCGCAATCGCCTGATTCACCGTATTCCCCTCATCAAGGGTAAAATTCTGCAGGATGAACCTTTATCCCGTAAAACCTGGTTTGGCGTCGGAGGACCCGCCGAAATTTATGTTGAACCCGCCGATGCCCTGGATCTTTCCAAATTGATAAAAGCCCTGCCGGATGAACCTTTAACTATTCTGGGCGCCGGCAGTAACGTTTTAATTTTAGACGGCGGAATTCCCGGCATTACCATTCACTTAGGTAAACCGTTTTCTAACGTTCAGGTTCGCGGGAACAAAATTATTTGCGGCGCCGGTGCAGCCGTTCGGGATATCGCCAAAATTGCTGAAAAGAATAAAATTACCGGTTTTGAATTTTTATCCGGTATTCCGGGATCTGTCGGTGGTGCCGTTCGCATGAATGCCGGTGCCTTCGGACAATCCTTAAGTGATGTTTTAATTTCCCTGACCGCCATGACGGCCAATGGTGATATTTCCGAAATTGACCCCCACCAAATGAATATTTTTGAGTATCGGAAATGCTACTTACCCGATGACTGGATTTTCTTGGAAGTAACGCTTGAAGGACGTAAAGTTCGTAATGCCGATTCCATTCATAAAAAGATGCAAGAGTATAAGAAAAAACGTGAATCCTCCCAACCTCAAGGGGTTCGCACCGCCGGTTCTACTTTCAAGAATCCGGATGGCCTCATGGCCTGGAAACTCATTGACAAGGCTAAGCTGCGTGGTTTTCGGGTCGGAGGAGCTGTTGTATCGGATAAGCACGCTAATTTTCTTATCAATGACAAAAGTGCTACTGCTAAAGATATTGAAACGTTGGGTGAAGAAATTCGGAAACGGATTCAAAAAGAACAAGGTGTCCATCTGGAATGGGAGATTAAAAAGTTGGGGGTACGGAAATGAAAAAAATCTTGGTTCTGATGGGAGGGCTTTCTGCCGAACGAGATATCTCCCTCTTAAGTGGCGAACAAGTTGCTTCTGCTTTGATCCGTGCCGGTTATACCGTTGTAACTTATGACCTCACAGCCGATATTTCGGCTTTGATTGAGGTACTTATCCGTGAAAGACCTGATGTTGTGTTTAATGCGCTCCATGGTCGTTACGGTGAAGATGGCTGTATCCCGGGCCTATTAAATTTAATGAAAATTCCTTACACACATTCGGGGGTATTGGCCTCTGCCATCGGTATGGATAAAAACCGGACACGTCAATTGGTCCGCGATATCGGTCTGACCGTGGCTGACGGCGACCTTATGACAAAAGATTCCTTTTTAAAACAAGAACCTCCTCTGCCCTATGTTATAAAACCCAATGACAACGGTTCGTCTGTCGGTGTCTTTATTGTCCGATCCGCTTCGGATAAAGAACAAGCCCTTCACCAATGGGATGATAATACATCCCGTCTAGTGGAACAATATATTCCCGGACGCGAATTATCCGTTGCCGTTTTGGACGGACAAGCTATCGGCATCGTAGAAATCGTTCCTCAAACCGGCTACTATGATTTCAAGAATAAATATACGGATGGTGGGGCTAAACATCTTGTTCCCGCGCCCATTCCATCTGATTTATATCAGACCGCTCTTTATCAAGCCGCATTGGCCCATCAGGTTCTCGGGTGTCGCGGTGTTTCACGATCTGATTTCCGCTTAGATGACACAACAGATCCGCTTCATCCAAAACTGGTCTTTCTGGAAATCAACACACATCCCGGCATGACAAAATTATCCCTTGTTCCTGATATAGCTTTACACTGCCGACAAATTTCTTACGAACAACTTGTTTCACACTTAGTAGAGGAAGCCGCATGCGACGCATAAAACCGAAAAAATCTCCCCTTTCCATAAAGACCAAAATACGTATCAGTTTATGGGGTATCATTCTCTTGGGTTGTGTTTCTTTTGCCGTTTCGCCGTACGGTCGGGCCACTTGGGGATGGATCCGAAACGGCTATCTGACATTGGCACAAAAGGCCCATCTGGTTTTGGATCAGGTTCAGGTTGAAGGGCATGCCCGCACCCAAATTAAAGACATTAATACTGCTTTAAATATTACGCAAGGCACTCCTATCTTTGATCTTGATTTAAAAGATTTAAAGGATCGTATTATGGCCTTGCCCTGGATAAAGACAGCCACAATAGAACGCCACTTGCCGGCCACTTTATTTATTCGGGTAACGGAAAAAGAGCCTATAGCTTTATGGCAAAACAATCAAAAATATTTACCGCTGGATGAATCGGGGCATCCCATCAAGGATTCGCAAACACCACTTCCCCCTTTGCTTCTGGTCGTAGGTTCCGATGCCCCTACCCATACACTGGATTTGATTCAGGCTTTATCGGCCTATCCCAAAATTCAAGAAAAAGTCCGCTCGGCCGTCCGTGTCGGTAATCGACGGTGGAATCTGGTTCTCAATGAAGTTGACGGTCTTATTGTCAAACTTCCCGAAAATCGTATTTCTGAGGCTCTTTCGCGCTTATCCGATCAAATTGAAACCGGTCTTTTAAAAAAAGATTTGGCTTCCATTGATATGCGGCATCCCGATCGTTTGATTGTTACATTAAAAGGGGGAAAGAAATAATGTTTTTTCACTCTTCATCAAAACCTTACATTACCGTTTTGGATATCGGTTCCTTTAAAGTTTGCGGTTTTATGGCCCATATTTTAGCTGACGGGACGCCTGAAATTATCGGTGTCGGTTTTGCTGAATCCAAGGGGATTAAAGCCGGTTCAATTGTTGATTTAAACAAAGCCACTGACTGTATTTCCTCCGTCCTGACACAAATTGAAAAACAATCCGGTCATACTATTGAATCCGTTTCGCTCAATGTTTCTTCTGCCCACTTAAAATCATATCATTTGTCGCAAGAAACACCCATTCCCGATGATCGTCCCATTACCGGCACCGATGTGACCCATTTGGTTGACAGTATGACTGAACAAATCCCGTCTGACGAAGAAATTCTACATCGTATTCCCCTCAGTTACGCAACCGATAAAGATAAAAACCTTTCTGATCCCCGCGGTCTTTACGGAAATGTTCTAAAGGCTTATTTACATGTCATTACCATTCCCGAGACACAACTGCGTAATCTGGTGACCGTCATGGATCGGTGCCATGTTCGTATTGATTATAAGGTGGCTACCCCTTATGCTACGGGACTTGCCTCCCTGACGGAAAAAGAAAAAACCGAAACCGGAGCCATGGCTCTTGATATGGGGGCCGGTTCTACTTCTTTTGCCATTTTTACTCAAGGCACTTTATTCCATTTAGGTTTGGTCCCCGAAGGCGGTCAAGCCATCACATCAGATATTACCAAGGCTTTCAGTTGTTCCCTTGAAACCGCCGAACGCCTAAAGACCCTTAACGGGGCTGCCTTTTTATCTCCGCGAGATGAACTGGAGCGCTTGATTGTTCCTTTAATCGGTGAAGAATCGGAAACAAATAAACAGATACCACGTGCTGATCTGATTAAGGTGATCGTTCCCCGCTTGGAACAAATTTTTGAAGAACTCTCCCTAAAACTTTCCGAACGCGAACTTTTTCTCGTTGCTTCTCATCGGATTGTGCTGTGCGGTGGGACCGGAGAATTACAGGGAATCAAGGAAAAAACCGAATCAATGTTGGGGGCTAATGTACGTTTAGGAAAAATTAGCTTCATAAAAAACTTGCCAAATCAATTTGATTCGTATACATTCTTAACATGTGCTGGGTTGCTCCAATATGTTTTGTCCATGAATAAAGGTCTGCTGACCAAGCGTATTGAAAAGCCCCATAAACCCAAAAGTCGTCTAGGAAAGGTACTGCAATGGTTGATGAAATAAAAGAAAATAATGATTTAGGGCTCTCTTTAGCCGTTCCTGCACCTGAGGTTTTGCTTACCCCAAATATCGGGGTTATGGGTGTCGGCGGGGCCGGCGGTAATGCGGTCAACAACATGGTCCAATCGGGTTTGACCGGTGTTTCTTTTTTCGTCGCCAATACCGATGCGCAAGCCCTTTCCAAATCATTGGTTGCCGATAAAATTCAACTGGGTGTTTCCATTACCAAGGGCCTCGGTGCCGGTGCAAATCCCGAAGTTGGGAAAGCAGCAGCCGAAGAATCTATTGATAAGATTAAGGAAGCTCTAACCGGTCTTCATTTACTCTTTTTAACCGCCGGTATGGGTGGCGGTACCGGCACAGGGGCAGCCCCGGTAGTGGCACGCCTTGCCAAAGAAATGGATATTTTAACGGTCGGTGTTGTTTCCAAACCCTTTAATTTTGAAGGAACCCGTCGGATGAAAGCCGCCGAACAAGGTATTATTGAACTTCAAAAATATGTGGATACTCTGATTGTTATCCCTAATCAAAACCTTTACCGTGTCGCCGGTGAAAAGATGACTTTCAATGACGGTTTTAAAATTGCGGATAATGTTCTGTGTCAAGGGGTGCGCAGTATCACTGATCTGATCATGAAACCCGGTCTGATCAATTTGGATTTTGCGGATGTTAAGACCGTTTTATCCTCTATGGGACGCTCCATGATGGGTACCGGTGAAGCCAGTGGTAGCAATCGGGCAATAGAAGCTGCTGAACTGGCTATTTCGAATCCACTTTTGGATAATACTTCTGTTAAAGGGGCACACAGCCTTCTTCTCAACATTTCCGGCGGGCTCGATTTAACCATGAGTGAAGTTGATACAGCCGCCGAACGTATTCGCACAGAATTGGATCCCGATGCCAATATTATTTTTGGGGCCATTTTGGATGAAGAATTGGCGGGTAAAATGCGTATTTCACTGGTTGCCACCGGTATTGATGATATGGTTAACGGAACAGTGGAAACACCTGTTACAAAGCCCGATATTCCCACACAAAAAACGATTGAGATACTTCCTGAAATGATTTCTGTTAATTTGGCCGAGAACAATCCTGATATGAAAGCAGATGAGCCCGCTCTTATTGATACTGATCCGGTTCAAAAAGAAACTCCGAATTTGATTATACCGGACGCTATTGCCGAACAATCACCTTCTGATCTGGTGATACAACTGGAAGAACCGACAACACCGGTTGAACCTAATTTAATCGATGAACCTCTTCCCGATATGCCGGAATCCGTTGCGATCACGGATATTCCGGAACCAACTCCCGAGATCCCCCTGGAATCTCAGACCGTTCAGGAAAATGTAAAACCTGCCGGCAGTGGTTTTTGGGATAATCTCTTCCGCAGAAATCCCAAAAAGCATCCCAAATCATCGTCTCAAAAAGCTCCTTCAACAGAGCCTTCTCTTTTAGATAGTCTTGAAGATGAAATAGATGATTTGCCTTCGTTCTTTAAACAACGGAGATAATTTTCATGCCCGAAAATCTGAAACCCCGCCAAAGTGCCGTTCGGATTTTATCACGGGTTTTAAACGATCAAAAAACGGTTGATGCTGCTATTTTTGAAGAAAAAGATTACACATCCTATTCGGATTCTGATCGTCATTTTATTAAGCTCCTCATTTTAACCGCTTTACGGCGATTGGGACAAATTGACATCGTTTTAAATAAGGCTCTTCAAAAACCTCTTCCGCAAAAACAACAGATTATTCTTCAAATCCTGCGCTTGGGACTTGTGCAATATCTGTTTTTGGATATTCCTGCTTATGCGGTTTTAAACACTTCTGTTTCTTTAACACGTCGCTTTCATCGGGATGGTTTGTCGGGTTTGGTGAATGGTGTTTTGCGCCATATTACCCGCCTAAAAGATCCTCTTCAATCGGCAAATGATCCTGTCCTCAATATCCCGAGTTGGCTCTTCTCTTCCTGGAAACAAGCCTACAATGAAAGTACTGCTCGACAAATAGCCGAATCCGTTTTGACGCCTCCCCCCTTAGATATTTCTGTTTTAAAGGATACAGATGTTTGGGCCGCCCGTTGGCAGGGGATTGTTCTCCCGACCGGCAGCATTCGTGTCCCCATTACTAATCCTGCCGATTTACCGGGTTTTAAGGAAAATGCCTGGGTTCAAAATGCATCAGCCACCATACCCGCACAACTGTTTACGGATATCCGGGGAAAACATGTCGCCGACTTATGTGCCGCACCGGGTGGTAAGACGCTTCAACTGGCTGCTCGCGGAGCCCATGTTACCGCGATAGATATCTCTGAAAACCGTCTTAAAAAACTGATGGAAAATATCCGTCGTCTCCATATGGAGGATTCTGTGGACCCGCTTGCCTCTGATATTATGGATTTGCCCGAAGATAATCTTTTTGATGCTGTTTTATTGGATGCCCCCTGTTCGGCGACCGGAACGCTGGCACGGCATCCCGAACTTAAATATCACCGCGCAGCCGATGATATTGATCGCTTATCCGAATTACAAAAAAAATTGCTTCATAAGGCTTTGGCGCTATTAAAACCCGGGGGAGAACTCGTTTTTTCCACTTGTTCTCTACAGGCACCAGAAGGCGATTCGGTTATCGCCACCGCCCTGGGCAAAACAATAATCACTCCTCCGGCCGAAAATTTTCTCAAACCTCACCTAACTTCGTTCGGCAGTCTTCGTATTTTACCATTTGACGGTTTTGATGGTTTTTATGTTTGTCGCCTGCGCAAAAAGATTTAGCCGTCTTCCATATGCAACAATGCCGATACACACAAAGGGATTACAATTAATGCCGGCCCCCAGGCTGCCAACATCATCGGCAAACTTTGCGATTGCCCCAAAACATTGGTAACCCGTGTCAAGAAATAGAGAAAGAATCCACCTAAGATAGCCATTAGAACCCGTATAAAGGCCTTACCCTGCCGACTGGTCGGTGATACGGCAAAAACAATACTGATAAGAATCATTGCCACCAAAATGGCCGGAAAAGCAATCAGTTCATGCCAATACATTTCATGCATCATTGAGTTAAAACCCGATTCTTTCAAGAAACGGATATAGCGAGGAAACCGCCAAAAAGACATGGTTTGCGGTTCATCAAACTTTTCCAAAATACGGTCTAAACTTAAATCCGTTTCAAACAGGACCTGTGCTTTTTCCCGTCCTTTTTCTTTTTGGGGATCAATCACAAAGGCTTTCTTTAGGGACAAAATTCCATCTTTTAAAGAGCCTAATTTTGCTTCATTCTGTTTTAAAAAGTGATTTTCTTCATCCAGCTCAAATACGGATACATTGTCCAACAAAACATCCTGTCCGGCCTGTCGCACACGTGATGCCCGTATTACCAATATTTTATCCGGTCTGATTTCTCTTAACCAAAATCCTTTTGATGACCATACAAACGGCGTTGAATGTGTCATACCCACTCTTTCCTCCATCCGTTCATATCGTCTGGCCGTCATAGCGGCAACCGGATTAAACAGGGTAATATCAACCACCCCGATTACGGCAATAAACAGAATTAACGGCATCGTAAAATTCCAGGCTGATAATCCTACGGATCGCATAACAATTAATTCCGATGTTTTATCAAATTTAAACATAAAAATCAAACCCGCTACCAATGTCACAAACGGTAGAATGATATGAACCATTTGTGGTGCCTTCAACAACGCCAAAACGCCAATATCTCCCAAAGAAACCGCTTCCCGTTTGGCTGCATTACGAAGCAGTTCAATTACATCAAACAACATAATGACCGCCATCAGGACAACCAACGTTGCAATAAAAATTAAAGCAAATTGTTTTAGCACATATCGGAATAAAATCATATTCATGACTTACTTCTCCTTCAGGCGTGTCATCTGAATAAATTTTTCATGTCTCAGGCGCACCAAATCTTCTGCCGGCACTTCCGACAATCTATTTAAATGTTCTTTAATCTTTTCAGCCACCGCCCGCATGGTTTCTTCCGGAAAGCGATGAGCCCCTCCGACGGGTTCAGGAACAATCTCATCAATTAATTTGAACTTCAACAGATCTTCTGCCGTCAAACGTAGAATCTCGGCTGCTTTCGGGGCATAGGTAAAATCTTTCCATAAAATAGAGGCACACCCTTCCGGGGAAATCACGGAATAAACGGCATTTTCCAACATCAAAACCACATTCCCCGTTGCCAAGGCAATGGCTCCGCCGCTACCACCTTCTCCGATTATACAGGATATAATGGGAACTTTTACATTCAAACAGGTCTCCAACGATTCGGCAATTGCCTGCCCCTGCCCCCGTTCTTCAGAATCCATACCAGGATAGGCCCCCACCGTATCCACAAAAGTTATCACGGGAATTTGAAATTGTTCGGCCAATTTCATCAGCCGAACGGCCTTACGATAACCCTCCGGTTTTGCCATACCGAAATTATGTTTTAAACGCGATTCGGTGTCATGTCCTTTCTGATGCCCGATAACCATAACGGTTTGACCGTCAAATTTAGCGAATCCTCCGATAATAGCTTTATCATCAGCAAATAAACGATCTCCGGCTAAAGGGAAAAAATCTGTCGTAATTTCATTGATATAATCCCATGTTTGTGGCCTGGCCTCATGACGGGCTACGGCCGTCTTTTGCCAAGGCGTCAGGTTTTTATAGGCCTGTTTCATGACCCGATCCCGTTTTTCCGTCAAACGCTTCATCTCCGCCACAATATCAATACCGCGTTGAGATTGATTAACCTTTAAGGCCTCTATTTTGGCATCTACTTCCATCAGGGTCTGTTCAAAATCAAGATATTGCATCTTTTTTCCTTTTCAGTTTGCTTTTTGCCATTATACAGGGTATAATTGCAAAAGTCCAGTTTAAAATTTGTAAGGAGTTTTTATGTCCGTTATGGAAAAAATGATGGTTTTATCGGGAACGCTGTGGATTTTTGCGGTTGCGTTTATTATTTACGCTTGGATCTTACAGAATCGCCAACAATTCCTTTTGCGTTATATCGCGGGGAAACTCAAACATATTGAAAGTTTGCTTCAACCGCAACAACCCCAGGTGCCCGAACAGCTTCCTTCAGATAAAAAAAACACCAAACCGAAAACCAGCATAACTATCGATAAAAATGAACCTTTATCCAAATATGAAACCGTTACATTGCCAGATGAAATCAACATTAACTTCGTGGATCGCTAAAATTGCCCTTTTTATCGGAATGCTTGGTGCGACAGGTTCCTGGGCACACCCCGAATCTGGTGTTGCTCTCTATGGTGACCCGAAATATTCGGCCGATTTTGATCACTTTGATTATGTCAATCCCGATGCCCCAAAAGGCGGCCTGTTACGCCAAGCTTCCTTTTCAACTTTTGATACGCTCAATCCCTTTGTCCTGACTGGCATTTCGGCGCCCGGTGTAGGTCTCATGCATGATACCCTGATGAAGCAAAGTGCGGATGAACCCTTTTCCCTTTACGGACTTATTGCCGAAACCATTGATATTTCCGAAAATCGGCAAACTGTCACTTTTAAAATCAATCCTCGGGCCCGTTTTTCAGACGATTCGCCCATTACTGCCGATGATGTCGTTTTTTCCTTTAATTTACTTAAAGATAAAGGCATTCCGATGTATCGGGCCTATTATCGGGATGTCTTATCTGTTGAGACACCGGATAAAGAAACGGTTATCTTTCATCTGTCCCCCGTTACCAATCGTGAATTACCCTTGATTTTGGGTGAGCTTCCCGTTTTATCCCAAGCATTTTGGAAAAACCGTGAATTTGACAAAACTTCTTTTGACATCCCCGTTTCATCAGGTCCTTATCTTATTGATAAGATTGTACCGAATCGGTCCATCACCTATCGGCGCAATCCCCATTATTGGGCAGCAGATCTGAATGTGAATAAAGGCAGTTATAACTTTGATCAAATTCAATTTGACGTTTATCGGGATACCACCGTCGCCGTTGAGGCTTTCAAAGCCGGCCTTCTTGATATTCGCCTGGAAAATGAGGCTAAAAAGTGGCAAGTTTTATCCCATTCCGATTTAGTTAAAGACGGCCGTGTCATTGCCCGTATTTTTACCCATCAGATGCCCGCCGGCATGCAAGGGTTTGTCTTCAATCTGCGCCGACCGATATTCGGGGATATTCGGGTCCGTGAAGCTCTGGCTCTGGCCTTTGATTTTGCCTGGACGAATCACAGCCTATTCTATGATTCGTACAAACGCACCGAAAGCTATTTTGAAAACTCCTTTTTAAAGGCCCCGCCGTTACCGGATCAGGCCGAACTTCAACTCCTTTCCCCTTATCGGGAAAGCCTCCCCTCTTCCGTTTTTTCACAGGCCTATCACGCTCCCGGAAAGAAAGGAACCGTTCGGTCTAATTTATCCGCCGCACTTCGCCTGCTGCATAAGGCCGGCTGTTTTGTCGATCCCTTCGGCACTCTCAGAACACCGACCGGTCAACCGTTCCGCTTTGAAATCCTGATTGACAGTGCTTCCGGCCCTGTTTGGGAAAGGATTATTTTACCGTATATTGACCGTTTAAAACGTTTAGGGATTGAAGCATCTGTTCGTACCGTTGATCCTATTCAATATAAAAACCGGTTGGATAATTATGATTATGATATGATTGTAACGGTTTGGGGACAATCTTTTTCCCCGGGGAATGAACAACGCTATTTTTGGGGTTCGGCCGCCGCGAACTCTCCCGGCAGTTTAAATTACAGCGGCGTTCAAAATCCGGTTGTAGATGACCTGATTGAAAAAATTGTTTCTGCCGAATCAAAAGAAGCCCATCTGACCGCTGTTCACGCTTTGGATCGGGTATTGTTGCATCTCCAGCTAGTTGTTCCGCACTGGTACACGTCCGAACATCGCTATCTTTACTGGGACAAATTCGGCATCCCTTCAGAAACACCGTTAAAGGGAACAAACATTTTGGATTGGTGGATGAAATAATGATTTTTATGCTTGATTTCCGCAAAAAAAACAGATATAACCGAATTAAGAGAGTTTTTCAAAAGGGGAACTTATGTTCAAAAAGACGCTTTTTTGTTTAATCATAGGCTTGTTCTTTTCAAGCGCTTGTCAGGCGCAGCTTGCTTTTTGGAATTATGATGACAAAGACAGTGAATCGCAAATACCGCCGGAATGTGATGCCACATTTGATGAAAGTCGCGGTGGTGTTTTTATGCCTACGGTTGACGAACTGGCTGCACGGGGCGAGGCTTTCTTACTTAATCCCGACCCCACCGAACGCAACAAGGCCGGTTACTGCCTCATTGCTGCGGCAATGCAAGGACATGTTCCTTCTCAATATCGTGTTTCCCAACTCTATGCCAAAGGGATTGTTTTGCCTCAGGATGACCTCAGTGCTTACCGTTGGGCTTTTTTGGCTTCTTTAAACGGTCATGAGGCAGCCTCTAAACATGCTCTTCTTTTGGAACGTTTTTTGACTACTCAGGAAATTGAGCTAGCCACCTCTTCTGTTCAGACCCTGATGCCTGAGATCACGAACCGTTACCGGCGTCAATTGGTTGCTCAACAAAGCCGGGTCGATGCTAAAAAGGCTGAATTGGATAAAATTAATAACGAAATAGATGCCATGCTCGGACTGAAACCGGCTTCAACACCGATTGAGAAAACAAATTCAACATTGGCTCAGGTTCAGGCACAAAAAGCCGTTCCAACCGGCGCCATTTTCACTGCTTCCGACAGGATGAAATAATGCGGGTTCTTTCCCTTATTTGTCTGATACTTCTCTTTGGCTCATTTGCTTCGGCCGACTTTATACCGGCAACGGATGATATCCCTTTAATGGAAGGAATAACCCTTCCCGAAACAAATGATTTTTCTTTTGATACGCCGGCCGGACAAATTTTGATTTTTGAAGGTCAAACACAAAAATCGGCTGATGCCGTTCGTTCCTTTTATGCCAAATCATTGACTGCGTTAGGTTGGTCTTGGCAAAAAAAGGATTTTTACACCCGTGGTAAAGACACTTTCCAACTCTCTTTTCCGGCTTCAAACCGCGTCCGGTTTGATATTATGCTGAATAACACGACCGATTAGTTCTACCTTTCTCAAAAATATAGTATCTAACCTCTTGTTTATATACTAAATATTGTGTTTTTGAATAAAAAAAAGACATTTTTTTTCATTTAGGGCTTTTCAAATTGAAAAAAATATGATATACTGCCAGTATTCCAACCGAAAGGAGAACTTGAATGTCTAAAGACTATACGTTTAATCCCGGTGATTTTGTTGTTTATCCGGCTCATGGTGTCGGTCAAGTGAAAGAAATACAGCAAACATCGGTTGCCGGTCAAAGCCTGGACTTAATTGCCATTAATTTTAACAAAGATAAGATGATGTTACGGATTCCTCTGGGCAGCGCCCAGAAAAGTGGTTTACGTCGCGTGGCAGACAGTTCTCTGATGGATACGGCCACTCGTACACTCAAAGGAAAGGCCAAGGTTAAACGGATTCAATGGAGCAAACGCTCTCAAGAATATTTGTCAAAAATCAATTCGGGTAATCCGGTTGCCGTTGCTGAAGTTTTGCGTGATCTTTACAAGAATCCTGCCGTTTCCGAACAAACCTACAGCGAACGTCAAATTTATGAACAGGCCATGGGTCGTTTTGCCGCCGAATATGCGGTTGTTCACAAATTGAACGAACAGGAAGCCACCGCTAAGGTTGAATCTATTTTGCAAAGCCGCTCCCCGTCAAAACCCTCTTTATCATAGGGGGATTTTTTATGACGGAAAGAAGATTAACACGAGCCGTTGCGGCAGCGCGCCAAAAGGTTAAAACCAAAATCACACAGGCTGCCCAAACCGCCAATCGTTATTTGTTGATTATCATTGCGGCCATTTTGTGTCTTTATCTTTATTTATACCCCAAGGTCCTTTCCAAAATGTGGGAAGGGCTTCGGTCTTACTCCGGCGAAGCCGGTTCCGGAATTACTTTTGAAGCCCTATTCCAAGCTATCTTGTTTTTCCTTGGTGCCACTTACATTATGCGCCGTTTTAAGGTTTTGGCCGAAAATTATCTGTTGTCGCGCCTACCTTGGGATATGGGGCTGAAGCACACCGTCATTACATTGGTAAATTACGGCCTTTGGATTTTTATTTTTCTGATGTCCTTATCTATTTTGGGGATTCAATTAAAGAATTTAGCCATTTTATTCGGTGCCTTATCGGTCGGTATCGGTTTTGGTCTTCAAAACATTGTGAACAATTTTGTTTCCGGTATTATTATTTTATTTGAACGCCCCATAAAAGAGGGAGACTGGGTCGTCATTAATGATCAGGAAGGCATTGTCCGTCATATTCGGATTCGGGCCACAGAATTGGAAACTTTTGACAATGCCAGCATTCTCATCCCGAATGCAGACATTTTGTCCGGCAAGGTTGTTAATTGGACACATGCAAACTTAAAAGGCCGTATTGACGTATCCGTCAGTGTTTCTTATGACACCGATTTAGAACGCGCCCGTGATATTTTACTGGCCATTGCCGAACAAGATGAACGCCTGCTAAAAACACCGGCTCCTTATGTTTGGGTTATGAGTTTTGCCGACAGCGGTATTGAGATAGAACTACGTGCCGTCACAGCCAACGTGATGAATAAACTTTCCATCCGCAGCGACTTGATGTTCCGTGTTAAAAAAGCTTTTGACGAGGCGCATATTGAGATTCCTTTCCCGCAACGTGTGGTACATATTAAAAATGAAAAAGATAATTAGTATTTTATTTCTGGCCACCTGTTTGGCTGCTTGCTCCGAGCTTGGTCCTTTCATTGATGCCCGTCGTGAGGCTGGTAAGGTTAAAACAGTCGGTCAATCCCAACCGAACCGTATTGCTGTTTGTTATAACCCCGTTTGGGATAGTGATGAAGCTGTTTTAGCCCTGGCTACTGAGGGTTGTGCCAAACAGAAAAAGAAACCTGTTTTTTCCGAAAAAAAATATTTTAACTGTCGCTTGGTTGCCCCGAATACAGCCTTTTACGACTGTAAATAGAAATTCAAAGTTGCTGCTTCTTAAAAATTATTCTTGATAGTGCTCTTTAATTTTCATAATTTTATCATAAGCCTGATCAATCCGTTTCGGATCAATTTCTCCGTCCTTTAAAGCCTTTAAAATAACCTTCAATGTTTTACCGGCGATATCCGAATCATAGGATAAATTATTCCCTATGACCAACACATCATTCCCGGCATTGATTGCATCTACAACGATATCGTGCCAGTTGTACTTTTTGGTCAATGCTCCCATTTGCAAGTCATCGGAAAAGACGACTCCGTTAAAATTCAATTCTTCTTTCAGTTTTTTTGTCACATTTTGATAGGACAAACTCAACGGTTTTTGTATATCAACATTTTTATTAAAAACATGGGCAACCATAACGCCTATCTGCGGATACTTCGGAAGCAATATTTTATAGGGTTCTAACTCAATTTCCTGATATTCGTTTGTAATATCCACATAGCCTTCATGTGTATCACCCGTTGCGCTTCCATGGCCGGGAAAATGTTTTAAAACGGGTAAAACGCCTGCTTTTTGATAGGCCTGTATAAACTTTTCCGCATGGGCGGCAACCAATTTGGGATCACCGTCGGAAAAAGCTCTGTCTTTAAATTTAATGATTGATTTGGGATTTAAAACAATATCCACGCACGGGGCAAAATTGACGTTGATACCCAAATTTTTCAGCACTTGGGCTGTTTTATTGGCTTCTTGTTCGGTCAAACTAAGATTGTTTTCCCGTCCCAACTCTCCAGCGGAATAGGTAGATACGCCAAATTCCGGGGACAGTCTTGCCACCTTTCCCCCTTCTTGATCAATGGCAACAAACAACGGTATCTTGGATATGTGTTGTAGTTGTTTTATCAGGTTTTTAACTTGTTGAAAATCTTTGATGTTCCGCTGTGTATTCTCATCCCATCCCTTCAGGTTGAATAAAATAACACCGCCGATATGATTGTCTTTGATATCATGATAGATGGGATTATCCGGTGTTAAGCTTAAACCGTCAAACCCCACCATAATCATTTGGGCTGCTTTATCATGGTAAGAAGGACGGTAAAAAATTCTTGTACAAAAAAGGCACCCTAAAATAACAATTATACCGACCGACAAAAATTTTTTCATACAATCCCTCTTTCCTTTTTTATCTTCTACGCGGCATTAAACCTTGTTTTCGGTTGCTTGCAACGTGGGCATTTCCAATCTTCGGGCAAATCTTCAAAAGCCACCCCGTTGTTCTCGGCCGGGTCATAGACATACCCGCAAACGGAACAAATGTATTTGCCTGTTTTTGTTTTGAAGACAATTTCCCCCATCGGCAACGTTTTCGGCGGATTATTCAAATCCACAATGCGCTTTTCTTCCAAATTTTTATACCCGAAAGGTGTATGTGTTCCCAAATAAACGGTAGGGTTGCGGCTGATAAATTCACGAACTCTGTTCAGGGTTTCCCTGGCTGCTTCTTTATCCTCATAAACCACCGATATTTTATTGGCATAAAGTGCTTCATCGGTATAGGTGATATCGCCTTCAAACATATAGAATAAGCCATCATCTTCGGCAATAATCAAACTGTTGCCTTTGGTGTGACCTTTGGCCTTAATGTAATATACACCGTCTGCTATCTTTTGGCTTTCGGGGAAGTTATGATAGGCCCCATCGGTAAAATGAACAGGGATAACATTGGGGATGTTTTTGACTTCATCCGCATCACATTCTTCGGCATTCACATAGATTTTGGCATTCGGGAAACTCTTCAATTCCCCCGTATGGTCAGCGTGTTTATGGGTAATCAAAATCTTACTGACTTGTTCGGGCTTATATCCCAAATCTGCCAAGGCTTCCATATAGGATTTAATGTCTTTTCCCGTATAAATCATCGTTTTTTCATCGGGGGATTCTTCGGGTGTTCCCGCCGGCAAACCTGTATCCACCAAAATCACTTCGCTTCCCGTATCTATGACATAGTTCTGTAAGCCTGAGGCATATTTTACATTCGCATCAAACTTCTCCATGCCATCTTCGCCACCAAAAGCAAAAGGCTGAGTCATAAATCCGTCTGTTCTAAATTTGACTGCTTGTATTTTCATTTTTTACTCCTTTCTGTGTTTTTACCATCGTACAATATTATTCTGTAAAACACAATACATTATTTCTGACCGGACTTGAACTGAATATGAAAAAGCCACCCCAAAAGGAGTGGCTTTTGAATTTGGTGGGCCCGGTAGGACTTGAACCCACGACCTATCCGTTATGAGCGGACAGCTCTAACCAACTGAGCTACAGGCCCCATACCCCGGAGTATACAAAATTTCTTCCCAAAATGCAAGTTTTTTTTAATTGAGGTTACTTAACGGCGGCTTTATCTTGCGCTCCTCTGTTCAAAACTTCCTGAGTGATTTGATGACGTTCAAATTTCTTTGACCATTCATCATAAGCATCTTTTTGGATTTCCATGAACACACGCTTGCCCTCCGTATCATCTAACTTACTGTTAACCATGCCGGCAACTTTAACCGCTCCACAGCCTAGCGCAGCCAATACAGCTGCCGCACGAAGAGTTTCTTTGGGTTTTGAAAAAGCGCCCAGGGCAACGGCGGCTCCCAGAAATCCCAACAAAAGCGGCATAGAATATTTTTCCGAAAACGTGTCATGCGCTTTTCCGTGTCTTCTCATATACAATATGGCAAGAGAGTCATGAAGAGCCAAAATTTCATTTTCTTTCTCCTTATCCCCGTTTGCCAATTTATGGGCAAAATCACTGAACGCTTTTTCTGCTTTTTTATCGGCCGGTGACCCGGGAATAGCCAGACAAAAGTTATCCATAAATTCCTGAATATCTTTTCCGTGATTACTCCAAAGCATTTCGGCCTGTGCTTCGGCTTTTTCAAAATCAAATACCCCATACTCTTCCGTTACTGGAATCCAGGCGGGAATAAAAGCCTTTTTTGCATTTACTCTTTTTTGGGCTGGGGTTGACTTTGTCTTTTCTACTGCAGTTACTTTTGGCTCTGCATTTGTTTCAGCATTTGCTTTTGTACCCATCGGCGCTGCAACCGCACCAAGTGCCAATGCCAGACCGGCTACTACCTTTTTATATCCCATAATGGACCTCCCTTTCAATTACATGATATATTTGTTATAGTATAAAAACGAATGGTTGTCAAATAAAGATTTTATTGACTTTTTGTTCATTCTTACTATACTAGGGGCATCTGACAACACCAATGGAGCATTTTATGTTGAAACTATTTTCTTTTTTAACCGCATTATTGTTTTCCGCCAAATCATTTGCAAATCCCGCATGCGCTGTCTGTACAGTTGCCATCGGGGCTTCGCTTTCCATCGCCCGTAAAATGGGGGTAAAGGATGAAGTCGTCGGTGTTTGGACCGGCGCCATGCTCGCTATATTGGGCTACTGGCTTATCCGTTGGTTTGAAAAAAGAAAGTGGCATTTTGCCGGCCGGGATAACTGGCTGATGATCTTATCGATAGCCTCTGTTGGTTTTGTTTATTTAGGGGATCTGTCTTATAATCCGATTCTGTTTTTGGGCTTTTTGTATATTGATTCATTCTTGTTTGCCACATTGGTCGGGGCTGTCGGATTCATTTTTGCCATGAAGTTTTATGAGTGGATGAAAGCCCACAACGGTGGCCACGCCCACTTCCCGTTTGAAAAAGTGGTTGTACCGGTTTTAACCGTTTTTATTTTAAGCTTATTATTTCACTACTATCCGTCCTTCGGATGTATCGGCGGCTTCTAACGTAAAACGCTCTTGGGTCTGTTCCGCTTCTTACGTTCTTCCATAATAACTTTTATGGATTTGCCTGTTTCTTCGGATTCAATAATAATCTGTCCGATTTCCGTCATCTGGGCATATTCAATCACCTGCTCAAAGGGCTTCCTAAAGGCTGGTACGTGTCTGACAATCGTGATACATACTTTAATACAGATGGCAATAAATAAAATCACCCCGATCGTCAAGCCTACCCCTTTTCCGATGCCGCCCAACATATTCATATAGAATATTCGCCACGGCCTGTTGAAATTGTTCACATAATCCCCCAAACGCATCCGTTCAAACAGATAGGCTAACTTTTCCATCTGAGTCTGTTTTTCTTCGGGTGTCATTTCCGCAAAGGTCTTTATTTGTTTTTTCTTCCGTCTGAATTTCATTTTGATATCTCCTGATAAGTTTGAATGGTTTTTTGGCACATTTTTTGAATGGAAAAGTTTCTCCGGACTGACTGAATACCGGCCTGTTCTATTAATTTCCGCTTTTGCGTCGACATAGCCAACACCTGATCCAGTTTGCGGGCCAACGCAACAGCATCCCCCGATGGGAACAGGAAACCCGTTTTTCCGTCTTGAATGGTTTCGGCAGCACCGCCATGACCACTGGCGACAACGATTTTCCCCATAGCTTGTGCTTCCGTCACCACACGTCCGAAAGCCTCCGGTTCCAATGAAGGGCATACCACCACCGTACTTAAACTGTAAAGTGCCGGCATATTCGCGCAGGATGAAATTAATTTAACTTCTGTTTTTCTCGGCAATTCTTTTATCTGTTCCTTTAATTTTTCCGTATATTGTGTCCGTCCCTGATCTGATCCGACCAACAGGCAATATACATCCTTTTGCTTCATTAATTTTAAAGCATCCAATAAAACTGTTTGTCCTTTCCAAGTCGTCAAACGCCCCACCAACGTAATAATGGGCTTTTTCCCTTCCGTCTGATATCCTTTTTTCAAGGCTGCTATCTGTTGCTTTGTGACCTTCTTGGGATCAAATTTTTGGGTATCTGCTCCCCGATGAATGACCCGAATTTTATCCCCCGGAATTTGATAGTTATCCACAATATGCTTTTTGACAAAGTTTGAAACTGCTATCACTTTCTTTCCGGCCGTCATTACACGATTATAGGCCTTTTTAAAGAGCGCCGGCTTCATACCGTAAACCCCGTGATAAGTTGCGATAAACGGTACTCCTGTCTGGCGGGAAGCTAATTTGACCGACCACGCCGGTGCTCGTGACCGGACGTGAATCAGTGTAATTTTTTTATCTCGTATCACTTTGGCCAGCCGTTTAGCATTCATCAAAATCACAAAAGGATTTTTACTTTGAACGGGCAACGTGATATGCTCAACTCCGATTTCATCCAACTGTTTCACCATCGGTCCGCCCGAGGATACCACGTAATTTTTGATATGCCGTTTTTGCAGTGCCGTTGCCACTTCAACGGTTCCCCGCTCAACACCCCCCATTTCTAAGGCCGGCAGAACCTGTAAAATAACCATTTTTTTTACCATTCGGATCCTTTATTGATAGAATAATTGTCTGTTTTGGGTCGGAGGCTTACGCTGTACATAATCCCGTGCTTCCATACATTCTTCGTATTCGTCATAGGACATAGACCAATCGCCGTCAACCGAGTTTACATAGACCGGTTGTGCCCCCGGCATCGGCCGGAATTGGGCCCAAATTCCGCTATCAGCATCATTATCAAAGCGTAACTCTAAATCCGGTTCACGTCCCCAAGTCCAAGGCATTCCCGGCCAACGGAACGGCCAATAATCAGCCTGTTTCAAACAATAGTTATGATCTCTGGCAAACCAAATGGCGCCAGTATTCGGTCTTTCCCAATAAAAGACTTTCTGCCCGCCGTCACTGCATGCCGACAGTCCCAACAATCCCACAGCAACCATAATTATCATTCCTATTTTTTTCATGCCGCTCTCCTTAAAAATCCAAATTGGTATATGTACTTGATGGCATTATACCCGCAATTTTATCCTGAAGTAAAGAACTAAATGAAGGTCTGGACTTAATTTTTGAATACCACTGCTTCGTTTCCGGATAATTTTCCCAAGAAATTTCCCCCAAATAGTCTAAAATTGACAAATGACCGGCTACCGTTAAATCCGCCAAAGACAAAATCTTTCCACCCAAATAAGGCCGTCTGACCGTTGTCCATTCCAGGTACTTCAAATAACTTTTCAGATTATCCCGTGCCGCTCGTATCATCAACGAATTCGGTTCAGCTCCCGTTTTCAGGGCTTTAATAACCCGCTCTCCGACCAATGGTTTAAACACATCCATATAAAAGGCCGAATCGAACCACCCCGAAATGCGTCTGACTTCCGCACGCCCTTTTGGAGTCTCCCCCATCAGGTTAATTTCCGGTACCAATTCATTCAAATATTCACAGATGGCATTATGTTGTGTCAAAACCGATCCGTCCGGTTCCACCAAAACCGGCACATCACCGACCGGATTTAAAGATAACAATCCCTCTCTGCGTTTCCAGGGTTCTTCATAGACCAATCCGAACGGGATCCCCTTTTCATACAGACACAATCTGACTTTCCGTGAAAACGGACAGAGCGAAAAATGATAAAGAGTTCGTCTTTCTATTGTCATTTCTTCCTCACCATTTTTCTTAAAACAGACGCCATTTTGTCCGATGGAGAATAAGGGGCGCCCAATCCTAATTTTTTCAAACTTTGATTTGTTTTTTGGTCGGGATGAGCCAACAATCGACGTACTTTTTCAACGATTTTATCCACCGTACAATTTTCCTGTAACAACTCTGGTATAATTTCCCGATCCGACAAAATATTCAACAGGTTCACAAACCTAATCTTTAATAAATGTCTGGCCAAAAATCCCGTTAAAGGACTTACCTTATAGGCAATCAGATGCGGCACGCCGGCCATAGCCAACTCCAAGCTCACCGTCCCGGACGCTGCCAATGCCACGTCCGCGGCCGCAAAGGCATCATAGCGTTCTTTTTCCCCCTCAACAATCAAGTGCGGCACCTGCCAATAATTCAGCCCTTTTCGCAATTTATCGGCTACTGTTTGAACGGTCGGTATAACCACGAACAGATTGGGAATTTTACGTTGTAATTCTTCCACAGATTCTTTAAAGATCGGCAATAAATATTTCAATTCGTTTTTCCGACTTCCGGGTAACATACATAAAACAGTGGCTTTCGGGTTGATTTTATACTTTTTGCAAAAGGCGGCTTTATTCCCTTTATCCGCGCCCCCTTCAATCACAGGATGTCCGATAAAAGTTGTTGCCATTCCATAAGGTTCAAAATAGGATGTCTCATTCGGTAACAGGCAAAACAGGTGATCTACAAACTTGGCTATTTTCTTGGCTCTTCCTTTTTTCCAAGCCCACACCTGGGGTGCCACACAATGGACATGCGGTTTTTCGTATCCGGCCGCTTTTAATTTTTTATGAACTCGCGCCGAAAAACTATAACTGTCAATCGTCATAACGATATCTGGCTTTTTTGTTTTGATATCTTTTACAATTTCATCCAGATGCTTTAAAATTTTTGGGATACTGGGGATTACTTCCATAAACCCCATGACCGCTAAATCTTTTATGTTAAACAGGCTTTTCAACCCTTCTTTTTCCATCGTTTCGCCGCCAACACCCATGAAACGGACTTGCCCGTTCGTTTGTTTTTTTAAGGCTCTCATCAATCGAGATCCCAACAAATCTCCCGAAGGTTCCCCGGCAATTAAATAAACTTTTAAGACCGACATGAAACCCCCACCAGAAAAATACCCAATTGATCGGCCAACCGAACCATAGCTTCACTTTCTGCCAACAGGGCCGATCCGCTTTCCACGGCTATTCCCTTCAACCCGGCATCAAAGACAGCCTTCACGGTTGCAGGCCCGATCGTCGGCAAATCTACCCGTCGATCCTGTTGGGGCTTAGCTACTTTTACCAATACACCGCCATCCCCTTTCCGTTTCAATGCCGCCGTTCGTTTAATCAGGGCAGCTGTTCCTTCAATCCCTTCCACCGACAGGACAAGACCCCGTTGCACAATAACGGCCTGTCCCACATCAACCTGCCCCAGGGTTTTGGCAACCTGAAATCCCTGTTTGATATCCGCCAAATCGCTTTTATTCGGTTTGACTTTTCCGTAGACACCTTCCACCGCCAACAACTCCGGCATCAAAGTATCTATTCCCACAACCTTTAATCCCCACTGTTCCACTTCCGCCAGAATAATTTTTAAGAGACTGTCATCCCCTAACAAACGAAAACCGACCCGTCCTAACATGCCCAAGGCTTTCCAGTCCGGCCAAATCTCAGCAACCGACGGCCGACGAACACTGCCGATAAAAACCATTTCCTTTACATCGGCTTTTTTCAGAAGTTTTTTTGCTTTTCCGACAGCTCCCAAGCGGATAAAGGCACCCTCTGTCCTATCCAGTATATCAGGATCCGCCTGCCCTTTCAGGGCTAAAACAAACACCGGGCGCTTCTGCTGCCGGCAGGCCTGAATCAAGGCTTTCGGAAGCGATCCTCCTCCGGCAACTATTCCCAATTTTGTTTGTTTTTCTTTCATATCACTCCGGTTGTAAAATGTTATTTTTAGACGGGTTTTTCACAAATTCAATAACTTTTCTGACCAATTCGTTTTGGCTAAATTCTTCATTCTGTTCCAACTCGTTTAATCGTTCTGCAAACAACCCTTTACTTTCTTTATCAAATAGTTTCTTATAGGCATGCTGCAACGTCATAATTTTTTCTTTCGGTACGCCTGCCCGCTGTAACCCGATCAAGTTCAGTCCCGACAACGTCGATCGTCCACCACCCATCACCAAACCATAAGGAATAACATCCCGTGTAATACCGGCCATACCGCCAATCATAGCTCCTTCTCCGATACGGGTAAACTGAAGTACTGCCGCCAATCCCCCGATAATGGCTTTGTCCTCCACATGGACATGACCGGCCAACGTGGCATTATTGCTCATGATAATATCATCACCCAAAACACAATCGTGGGCAATATGGCTGGCCACCAAAAACAGATTTCGGTTACCGATGGTTGTTATTTTATGATCCACTTCCGAACCGACATGCGCCGTTACATGTTCCCGGAAAGTATTATCATCACCTATTATCAAGACCGCATCCGGTGCATTACTGCGCTTATGTTGAGCCAACAATCCCAATGCCGCAAAAGGATAGACCAGATTTCTTGCCCCCATGGTGGTATACCCGTCAACAACCACATGGGAAATTAAACGCGTTCCCGAACCAATTTTAACATTCGGTCCGACGGTACAAAAAGGACCGATTTCCACATCATCTGCTAATTCGGCCTTAGGATCAACAATAGAAGAGGGATGAATTTTAACCATGATTTTTCCTTATTTTTTCTTAAGAATCATTGCGCTGAACTCAGCTTGTGAAACCAGTTTTCCGTCCACGAAAGCCTCGCCCCGGAATTTAAAAACATTCCGAACATTTTGTTCTTTTGTTACCTTCAACTCCAAAACATCACCCGGCAAGACTGGCTTTCTGAATTTAACACCGTCAACGGTCATAAAATAAACCTGACACCCCGGTCGTTCTTCTTCCGGGAAAGAAGTCATCACGATTACCCCCGCCGTCTGCGCCATAGCCTCTACCTGTAATACCCCGGGCATAATGGGATTTTCCGGAAAATGCCCCTGAAAGAACGGTTCATTAAAAGATACGTTCTTGATACCGATACCGGATACGCCGGGGACAACATTCTTTATTTTATCCACCAATAAAAACGGGGCCCGATGAGGCAACATTTTCATAATTTCCTGAATGGAAATTTCATCTGTTTTTAATTTTTCCTTTGTCACTTCTTTTTTCCCCATTTTTGCTTCAATTCATACAACCAAACTTTGAAAGAAAATTTACTTTTCCCTTCTTTGGTTTGTGTTAATTTTTTAACTGCCAAAACCTGTCTTAAGAAATCTTTATGGGCCACCGCCGGAGAACCCAATAAAATACTTCCGGGTTGTACTTCATTCATCACCCCCGACTGGGCGCCGATTTGAGCACCCGTTCCGATCTTCAGGTGCCCCGCAAATCCCGCCTGGCCACCGGCAACAACAAAATCACCGAATTCACAACTGCCGGCAATACCAACCTGAGACACCATCACACAGCACCGACCCAATTTCACGTTATGGGCTACCTGAACCAAATTATCAATACGGGTCCCGCTGGCAATGACAGTATCCCCCATTGCTCCCCGATCCACACAGGTTGAAGATCCGATTTCCACATCGTCCCCGATAATGACACGTCCCAGTTGAGGCACTTTCTGAGGTCCTTTTTCCGGTGACATAGCAAAACCAAAACCATCTTGCCCCACGTGACATCCCGGATAGATATAAACCTTATGTCCGGCCACACAGTGTGATACGGTCGCATTGGCTCCCACCGTACAAAGCGATCCCATCTGAACGCCTTCTTCAATCACGGCATTAGGCCCGATCAAACACCCGTCACCCAATACGACATGAGGTCCCACAAAAGCACCGGCTTCTACCCGACAACCGTTTCCCAACTTTGCCGTCGGATCAATATAAGCCTTTTCTGAAATAACAGGTTCAAAGGCCCGCGGATAAAAAGCACTGGCCACCAATCCGTATGATCTGTGGGCATCTTTTGCCACTAGGGCAATACATCCCTCCGGCACAAAGCTCAAAAATTTTTCCGGCACAATAACGGCACCCGCTTTTGTCATTTTCAAATCTTCTCTGGCTTTCGGAATAAACGCCCATGAAATATCATCCGGACCGGCCTCCGCCAGACCGGCCACATCCTTAAATATCCGTCCCGTATCGGCACCCGCAGGTAAGGTAACTTCACCGACAGCGGCAATTTGTTCCAAAGTCAAAGAATCAATTTTATGAAAAAAGCGGGGATCTGCCATAATTATTGTCCTCTCGGCATAAATTGCGGTTGAATGGTTTCCGGATTCGGATATTCAACGGGTTTAACCTGTTTATTTAAGGCTTCCACAAAACGTTCCGTCAAATCAACCTTTTCGCCCATATAAATGGTCACAGCCCTGCTGACGACAACACCGGCACCTGCTTTGCGAGCCACTTCGTTTAAGACATTTTCAACATCCGGTTGAACTTTGCTGGCTGCCGCTTGCGAAGCCAACAAAATCTGTTGTGTTTGAGCCCGGTATTTCCCTTGAAATTCAAGAGCCTTCTTCTGAAGTGCCACAGCCTTTTTCTTAAAGTCTGTCTCACTTAATTTACCTTTTTGGGCAACCAAATCTTTTTCTTCCTGATCTAACTTTCCGGCTTCCAAATTGATTTGAGCCTGAATTTTTTCTTCATACCCTCTTTGGCTGTCCAAAATAGCCTTATAAACGGCCGCTTCTGTTTGAACTCTGTCAAAATCAACCACCATTACTTTGTTGCCGCAGCAAGCCATCCGGCAGGCACCAAAAGCAATCGCTGCCGCCACAAGGGCCGTTCCACCCAAAGCGATCATTTTCTTTCCGCAGGAACACCCGCATTTACATTCTTTTAATTCGTTATTCATGTTAGAATCCTTTCCCAAAATTTAAACGAAATACTCTCTTTTTATCATAGTTTGTTTTTAATATCGGGTACGAGAAATCAAGATTAATCATACCCATCGGAGATTGCCACAGGATACCCGTACCAACCGCCAATCTCAATTTATCCGAATAGACCATTGTCTTCGGATCATAATTATCCGGTTTTCCGATCAGACCGGCATCTGAAAAGACCTTTCCTTTGATTCCCATTTCTTTTGGAAGACCAATCGGGAAGACCAATTCCGTTGTCGCCGTCGCGTACCAAAGCCCGCCCAGGGCGTCATTCGTCTGGCGATCTCTGGCTCCGACACCGCCATATTCAAATCCGCGTAACGACACATCACCCAGGAAGTATCTGTCATTAATACGTACATCTTTGCCGCCGATTCCCCAAATCCGACCGGCATCACCTCTGACAGAAAGGACCACCTCGTCTGCGACTGAAAAATACTGAATTCCCGTCAAATTAATCCGGAAAAATCTTGAATCGCCACCCACACCGGCAAAGTCCGTCCCGACAGATGTATAGTAACCGGTTGTCGGATTTATCCGGCTGTCCCGTCTGTCATAAATCAGCTCCTGTCCGATCATAGAAACGACATTTTTCCCTTTTTGATCTTTAATATAACGGGACGCATCACTATCCACATCATTGATATCATCCTGTCTTAAGGTATATCGTGCCGTCTGACGGAAGTGCTCGGTGTAATCCCATCCGAAATGGACGGTTCCTCCGGTTGAATTATAGCTGTACGAACTTGAATCGCTGTTATCTCGGGTGGTATGGAATAACTCAATACCCGCTAACAAGTTCTTATCCATGAAATACGGATTTGTCAAACTCACCGTATATTGTGTTTCCTTTTGAGACAACATTGCATTGATACCGAAAATATTGCCGGTTCCCAAGACATTTCGTTCCTGAATACCCGTTTCAAACATCATTCCGTCATAGGAAGACCAACCGACTCCCACGCTGAAGGCACCGGTTGATTTTTCAGCCACATCCAAAACCGCATTGACCTTTGACGGATCCCGTGTCTGTTCAGTCTGTAAATCAACTTTACTGAAGTAATCCAAATCCTCAATCCGTTGTTTGGATCGCTTCAATTTGGCTGCATTAAAGGCATCTCCTTCTTTAATTCGGAATTCCCGCCGAATCACTTTATCCAATGTTCTGGAATTACCGTTGATTTTAATTTTGTCCACATAGACCTTTTGCCCCTCTGCGATTTTAAAGGTAATATCCACCGTATTGTCTTTTTCGTTTTTCTTAAAGTCCGGGGTTACCTCGGCAAAAGCATATCCTTTATTTTCTACCGCCTCAGTCAAGGCATCAACGGCTGAATCCACCCGAGAGATATCAAAATATTCCCCTTCTTCAAAGTCTATCAGTTTCGGCAATTCTTCCGCTCCCTGATATTCCGGTAACGAAACTTTCACATTTGATTTACCGAACCGATAACGCGGCCCTTCCGTAATATCAATCGTCAAAACAAAACCCGATTTGTCCGGCAATAATTCCGCAACGGCATTATTGACTTTAAAATCCACATACCCTTTTTGCATATAGAACCGTCTGAGTAGCTCCTGATCATAATTGAGTCTATCCGGATCATATGTATCGGTTGAAGTAAAGAAACGATACCACGCCGCTTCTTTGGTAATCATTTTATCTTCTAGTTCTTCTTCGCTAAAAGCCCTGTTTCCGATGATATTAATTTCTTCAATTTTGGCTTTTCCCCCTTCTTCAATTTCAAAAACGATATCAACCCGATTCTGATCTTGGGGGATGATTTTTGGGGTTACGGTAGCCCCAAAACGGCCGTTACGCTTATAAACCTCTACCAATCGGGCTGCATCACTCTGTAATTTCCGCTGTGTATAGACCATTCTCGGTTTCAACAGGACTTCCGTTTTTAAAATATCGTCATCTAACTTATTATTGCCCTCAAAATAAATTTTCCCCACAATGGGATTTTCCGTTACCTTGATTTTGGCCACACCCTTCTTCATCTGGATATCCACATCAGAAAAAAGCCCCGTTCCGAACAATGTTTTTGTTGCTTTATCCAAATCTGAATCGGTCACATCTTTCCCCTTTTTCAGACTTAAATAGTTCATGACCGTTTCATTTTCAATCCGATGCGTGCCTTCAATCGTAATATCTTTTAAAATTTCGGCAAAAGCCGGTGAAGCCAATCCCGAGCACAATAATAAGCAGGTAATTTGTTTTCTCATTCTGCAATCCTTTGTATAATACGGGGAATATCCAAAAAGAATGTATATCCCACCAAACCCATCAAGATACTGAACCCAACCCACATTATTTTGGTTTGGGCACTTTCACTTAATGCCTTTCCGCGAATAGCCTCTAACAGATACAAGGCCAAATGCCCACCATCCAATAAAGGAATAGGGAGCAAATTCATTAATCCTACCGCAATGGAAATGTTAGCGATAAAAATCAATAAAACCAACGGACCGTCTAAAAAGGCATCGCCCGACGCTTCCGCAATCCCGAGCGGCCCTCTCATTTCTCTGGGCGGCCGACCGTGAATAATAATCTGTCCCAAGTAATACAAGGTATCCCAAGTCACATCCCAAGTTTGTTTGGCCGACACGGCAAAGGCCTCAAAAAAGCCGACATCATGAACTTCCATATTTTTAAACGAACTTCTGACACCGATTCGCGGATAATCAAATCCCTCCATATATTTCGGCGTTCCTTTAAGGTCTAAAATTTCCCCATCCCTATCAATCCGCATATTCAATTCTTTGCCAAACTCCGTTACCCGAATAATACGTTGAACATCGGTGAACTCTTTAATTTCCTTTCCGTTTATTTGGATAATTTTATCGCCTTCCATCATACCGATCTCTTCGGCAACCGATCCTTCTTCCACTTCCGATACAATAGCCGGTAAAACACCCAATCCGGAAAAGTAAAGTACAAATCCCAAAACCACAATGGCAAAAATATAGTTAGTGGCAGGGCCTGCGAAAATAATGGCGGCCCGTTTCCACAGCTTTTGCGCCATAAATGTGTAGGGGCGCAACTTTTTGGGCACATTACTTGTTGATGATTTGGCACTGGCCGCATCCATATCACCCAACATTTTCACATATCCTCCCAAAGGAACCAGACAAATTTTCCACCGTGTTCCTTTCTTATCGGTCCTACCCCATAGCTCCTTACCAAATCCCAGTGAAAATTCCTCAACTCGAACACCGCAACGTCTGGCAATAAAAAAGTGACCGCCCTCATGGACAATGACCACAAAGGACAATACCAACACAAAAGCAAACAGGTAAAAACAAGCCGTTAACATAAAAAATAACCCCTAATTCAAAAACAAAAACACAGCAGCCGTTGCCATTGCGGCAAACAACAAACCATCCACCCGATCAAACAATCCGCCGTGTCCCGGAATTAAATTGCTTGAATCTTTTAATCCCAAATTCCGTTTGATTGCCGATTCAAAGAAATCACCTGCTTGTGCGATTATGGCCAAAATACCCGCCGACACAGATAATTTCCAAACATAATCTTCGGCCGGTAACAAACCGTAAGCCTTCAGATAAATCGCAAAAACATAGGCCACCGCCGCCGCAAAAATAATAGCACCGAACAGACCGGCCCACGTTTTTTTAGCACTGATTTTCGGAGCCAGTTTTGGGCCTCCGATTAACTTTCCGAACACAAATCCGCCGACATCGGTCGCCCATACCACAAATAACAACCATAGAATTACTTCACGGCTTATGTTTTCATTGATGTAGTAAATATACCCCAGCGACAAAATTGGCAAACAAATATACGGCACTCCTAAAGCGAACCGAAAACGTCTTGACAAACCAAAAACAAATACGATACCCAACAGAATCATCCACAGACAGAAAGTCGGATTTCCCTCTGTTAAAAAGGCTGTGATAGTTGCAACAAAGGCCATAACCAATTGGCAGGCACTGCCACTTTTTTTAAACATGGATCCCCATTCCCACGACAGACCCAGACCCAACACCGCCAACAAAAGCGGATAAAGAGGGATATTATATTCTTCATAAACAGCCCGCCCGAACCAAATCGGGCAGAGCACCACCGGGGCCAATACCACTGATGATAAAATACGTAAAACAAGATTGGAGTGCATTCAAAATCCTTTCTGTAACCTTCTCAAGCACTATTGCAGATTTTTATTCCTCTGTCAAGTCTTATCCCCGTATTATTTTATAAAAAAATATAACTGAATTTTCCCCCTTTACTTCTCCTCTGAAAGGACTGTATATTCTTCCCGATTCCAAGGGAGAATTTTTAAATGGATCGGCTTCTGTACTAAGGCGGTAAAATCCTTACTTACGGCCTCATTGGGCAACAAAAAAGCCCCGCAAAATAACGGGGCCTTTCAAACACTTTCGGTTTTATAAAGCAGCTTTGGCTTTTTCAACCAATTCTGTGAAAGCTTTCGGATCATTCAAAGCGATATCCGCCAAAACCTTTCGGTCTAAGGCAATACCGGCTTTAGAAAGACCGTTCATAAACTTGGAATAGACCATTCCGTTAGCCCGAACGGCGGCGTTAATACGCACAATCCACAGCTGACGAATTTCGGTTCTCTTCTTACGACGATCCCGATAGGCGTATTTTAAGCCTTTTTCAACTTTTTCTTTCGCAACGGTGTAAACCTTGGAATTACGGCCGCGATAACCTTTGGCCAATTTCAAGATTTTATTATGTTTTGCACGAACGGTCGTGCCGCGTTTTACTCTAGCCATAACAAGACCTCCTTAATGCATAAACTTTTTAACGATACCCGCGACCACGGAAGTTAATACATGACTTCCTCTGGCTTTGCGTTTCATCTTTTTGGGTTTATTGATTAACAGGTGCCGTTTAGCGACGTATCCGCCTTTAATTTTTCCGGTTGCTGTTGTTTTAAAACGCTTTTTGATTGCGCTTTTACTTTTTAATTTTGGCATTTTCTTTTCCTTTTAAAAGTTGTTAACAAACGGGCGGAAGGCAGCCAATTTTATCTCAGCCTTTTTGCCCAAACGGGCGCATTATACACAAAAAAAATCTATTTGTCAAGAAAAATCCGTTTTTGTTCTTATGCTTCAGAACTATTTTTACTTTCGGGCATATTTTATTGTCGGTCTTATTCTTTTTGATCCGTCAATAAATACTCCATTGATTGATAATCCGGCCAATTTCCCATCACCACACTATCCAATGATGCTAGCGGTTGCCCCATCAAATTCCGATAAATCCAATAATTAACAATGATTCGTTCCACAAAACTTCTGGTTTCTTTTGACGGAATACTTTCCAGGAACAGCAAAGGATCTTCCGTTCCGATTTGTTTTTTCCATTTAATCAAGTTCCCGGGACCGGCATTATAGGCTGTGGCAATATACATCAGATTATTTCCGACAGCCGGCATTTGTATTAATTTCAGCAAATAGTTTTGCCCTATTGATAAATTATATTCCGGCTGTTTTAATAATTGCTTCTTAAAGGGATATTGTAATTTCTTGGCCAATTCCCGACCCGTATCGGGCATAATCTGCATCAATCCCAAAGCACCCGCGGCACTTTCTGCCCGCTGATTAAAACAAGATTCTTGTCTCACAAAAGCATACACCAGAGCCCGATCCACTTTCCAACCGTCTTTGGGCGTCCAATTCGGGGCCGGATAGCGTGTACTTCCATCACCTAAGTTTCCCGACAAAGCCAATAAATCATCATCAAACCCGTTCTGCGCCGAAATCATCAAAAGAATTCCTTTGGCTTCTTCGTCAGCCCCTAAATATAACTTTGATAATTCTTTTTTGGCCCACTCCGTTTTGCCGACTTGTTGCAAGGCATAAAAGCGCTCCAGGGCCGGATGCGAAAAATCAGCACTGACATCATCACTGGGGCGAGCCGGTTCATCCCAGACATGTCCCAAATCTTTTGCAAGCATTCGCATAGCCACAATACCGTAGAACAATCGTTGATATTTGGCTGCCTGTTCCAAAGCCGGCCGTACTTTTTTAAAGGCACCTGTTTTCAAATAAGATCTCGCCGCCCAAACAGAAGCCGCTCCTTCCAACAGCGGATACCCTTTCTTATGTTTTGCGGCTTGCATGAAATACTTTGCTGCCTGCTCATACTTTTCCTGCCGCCATAAAACAAGACCGCCCACCCAATAAGCTTGCGGTATATCATCACCCGATCCGTCAATGGCCGGTATCACAAAACTCATGGCTTTTTCATATTCCCCATCAATGAAATAAGAAAAGGCCAAAGCCACCCGTGCCGAATCATAATCCAAATCAGAAAATAACTTTCGGGTCGACGGTTGCTCCAAAACCTTTCGGGCCAATAATGTTTTACCCTGCCCCAAGTAACGATAGATTTTATTCATTGCTTTTTGGGCTTCTGTTCTGTTTTTCCCTTTCAGGTAAGAAAAGTTTTTTCCTTTGATCAAATCAATCGGTTCCGGCCGAAATACTGCCGAGCATGTACCGGCCTTTCCGCCAAAAAGACCCGTCGGTTTGGGTTGCGTCATCGTAACTTTTTTTTGCTTTCCCAACTCATACACATCCGACGCCACAGCCAAATCGGCATATTGGCTCAACCACAAACTGATTTCCTGTTTTTTTGTCTTATAGGCCGGTGCAAAGTACCGATCATAAAGGACATACCCCTTTAATAACTTGTTCTGAATTTTATCCAAAAATTGATCAGCCGCTTTAAAATGTCCTTGACGTTGCGCCGAAAAAATTTGTGAATAAAGGGCTACATCCCGACTTGACAGAATTTCTTCTGCCAAAACTGTTCCCCCGCATAATACAAGGGTTATCGTAATCCAAATCCATCGCAACATTTAGCTGTTCGGGGATACAAATTGGACTCTCTTCTTACAGGCGTCTTCCGTCGTGTCCTTCATCTTACAGGCTTTGATATCCACCTTCGGCATTCCCAAAATTTGTTCACAGGGCGGCCCAATCAACAAAATCTTTTTCTTTTGTTGTTTCTTTTTGGGAACACCACTGTAATCCACATCAGTCACCATATCCCCATAGGTCAGTTGTATGGCCAATGTTTCCAAATCCTGATTGGTTTCATTTGTCAACACCGCATCTCCATAACAATAAGCCAACGATTTAACATAGGGCAAAGCGCCATTCATATCGCGTAATTGGATCTTCAGATTTCCTTCCCGTTTTTCCCCGGTTGAGTCTTTTTCAACAGCCTGTTTGGTCCGCATTTGCTCCTCTGTCAAACCCGTTTCATCCGCTTTCTGATCGCCTTGTTTTACCTCATCTCCGGCGGTCTCTTCCGATACGGTGTCCTCAGGTTCCGGGGCCACCTGTTCAAATTGCCCCTGCAGCTCCGGGAATAAATCCACTTCCTGTGCCAACACCGGCAAACTCGCCATAACCACAGCCACACCGCTAAAAATTAACTTCTTCATTATTTCCTCCTTTACTTTTTGATCATTTTAGGATAAGATACCGTTCAACTGGATTTCAGTCTAACGAATTTTAAAATAAATAGCAATCTTTTTTTTGTCGGAAAAACGAAACATGAAAAAAATAGCCTTAATTGCACCATCTTCGCCGGCTCCCGATCTGACCCCGGAAACCATTTCTTCCCTTTCTGATTTGTTTGCCGATATCGGGCTTCAAATACATTTAGGCAGTCATGCTTTAGACAGTACTCGTTTTTTGGCCGGTTCCGACGCCGATCGAGCAACGGACATTATGCGTGCTTTTACCGATAAAAACATTGACGCCGTCATGACCATTCGCGGCGGTTACGGCAGCCCCCGCCTTTTAGACAGATTGGACTATGATACTTTACGCCGAAACAAAAAGCCCTTTTGGACCATCAGTGACGGAACGGCTCTCCAAACAGCTTTATATCATCACTCCGGTATAACGGGTTTCTCGGGAATGCAGGCTTTATTCATGCTAAACCCCGACAATAAACATTTAATCAAAACGGTTGCTCTGGCTTTTCAAAATAAACTTCCTCCGATCCCCATTCAAAAAACGTTTACAGCCGGTCATGCCGAAGGCATTATGATTGGGGGAAATTTAACGGTTTTCACGGCTCTGCTCGGCACACCTTATTTTCCGGATATGACGGATAAGATTCTGGTCATGGAAGACATCAACGAATATCCCTACCGCCTTGACCGTATGTTAGCTCAATTGCGCCTGGCCGGTGTTTTTAAGCAAGTTAAAGGGGTTGTCTTAGGCGACTTTTCGGCTTGCCTTTCCAAAGATCCGGATGACGGCACGGCAGATGATGTGTTCAAAGATTATTTTACGGATGCGTCCTTCCCCGTCGTTCAAATCAATTACGGTCATCGGAATCGGGAAACGGTTGTTCCCATCGGTACCCGCGTCAGCCTAGATTCTGAAGCCGGTATATTACAGGCGGTTTCATGAAGACAGAACTTCTTTCTCCGGCCGGTGATTTGGATGCGGCTTACAGTGCTTTTTATTTCGGGGCAGATGCTGTTTATTTGGGGTTGCGCCGTTTTTCGGCACGGGCCGAAGCCACCAATTTCTCCCCCGAAGAATTGGATGAAATTACCGCTTATGCGCATAAGACCGGCAAAAAAGTTTATGTAACCCTCAACACGCTGATTCAAGAATCCGAACTCTCTTCGGTATTAGACGTTCTGTCCGTCTGCCATCGCTGTCATGTGGATGCACTGATTGTCCAAGATCTCGGCGTTGCCCGTTTGGTCCAAACCTGTTTTCCGGATATGGCTCTGCATGCCAGCACACAAATGGCTATTCATAATTTAGCCGGCGCCTTGGCCCTTAAAAAGATGGGTTTTTCCCGTATCGTTTTGGCACGGGAACTCACTTTATCCGAAATTTTGGAAATTCAGGAAAAATCTGGCCTTGAAGTTGAAGTTTTTATTCACGGGGCCCTCTGCTATTCTTACAGCGGCTTATGTCTTTTTTCTTCCTTGACCACAGGGCGCAGTGCCAACCGCGGTAAATGTGTTTATTCTTGCCGAGATCTTTTTCGGACATCTGACCGCCAGGGCCGTTTTTTCTCCATGAAAGACCTGGCCCTTGAGAAAGATGCTTTAAAGCTGAAAGGTCTCTCTTTAAAAATTGAAGGGCGCAAGAAAACGGCTCTTTATGTCGGTGCCGTCACAGATTATTATCGTCGCATTTTGGATACGGGTAAAACAGACGGAGCTCTTACGGATAACCTTAAACAGATTTTTGCTCGACCTTGGACAAAACTTCATTTTTCCGGCCATAACAAAGCTGTCACGGATCCCGATTTTGCCGGACACAGAGGTCTTCCCATCGGCACCGTTGAACGAATTTTTAATCACACCATGTCCTTTCGAACAACCAAACCGATTGCCCGCTATGACGGTATCCAAATTGATACCGCTCTTCAGGATAAACCGTTCGGTTTTTCGGTTGAAAACATAACGGTCGGCGGTAAAAATGTTTTTGAAGCCACCGCCGGTCAACATGTTACTTTAAATCTGCCTCCACACCATCCGTTTATCCGACCGGGTGAAGCGGTCTATCTTGCTTCTTCTACACGCGTCAAAGGGGCTTATCATTTTACCAAACCCCGCCCCGGCGCCTATCGTAATCGCATTCCCCTGGATGTTGATATTTTCATCTCCACCGATAAAGTAACGGCAATTACCGGCTTATTTTCTGCGGAACAGATTGGTCCCTTTTCGCCGGCTAAAAATCCGGAAAAAGTGGCGGATGCCGTTCAAAAGGCTTTTGATAAAACAGGCGATACTCCCTTCTCACTGAATAAGTGGACACTGCATAATCCCGATCAATTATTTGTACCGGTTTCGGTTTTAAATGAACTGCGTCGTGATTTATATGCCCGTATTTCCGTGGAGCAGACGATCCCGGTACTCCCTGCCACACCTCATTTAAAGCCGGAAAAGAAATCCCCCCGTTGGATTTTAAAAACAGACGATAAAAAATTGCTTGCGACATTACCGCCCGCGGATGAATTGATTTATGTTCTTTCTCTTCATGATACCGTTTCCGATATCGAAAAATTGGCTATCCCCTCTTTGCGTTTAGCTCTTCCAACAATTTTAAGACCCGAAAAACCTTGGCGTAACCTGGTGGAAAAACTGATTTCGGCCGGTTTTCATCGTTTTGAGATCGGTAATCCCGCCGGTTTTTCTCTCCTTCCCAAAGGGGTTGACATCTCATTGGATAATACGGTTTCCGTCCTAAACACTCAGAGTTTGGAATTTGCCTTATCACAAGGCATTTCCCGCATTACTTTTTCTGTTGAGGATACCTCCGAGAACATAACTTGTCTGGCTGGGAAAAGTCAACAGACCGCCTTGGTCCTCTATCAAGACACCCCCCTGTTCCTTTCGGCCAATTGCATTCGGGAAAATGACTGTGCTTCCTGTGATCATCGCCCGTTCTTTCAAGAGCTCACAAACGGCAAAGGTCGCTATTTACTTCTCTCCAAAGACTGCCAAACAACGGTTATAAATGCCGTTCCGTTTGTTTTGCCGGCATCAGTGCAGAATATCCCGGCCGGTTTCTTTCGGATAGATTTTGTTAATCGCACTTATACGCCTGAACAGGCAATCCGTATTATCGATTCGATTCGGCAACGAACAAAATTACCCTCGGGTTTTTCCGGCAATTTTGAAAAACAGTTTGCAACTTAGATCTTTTTGTTTTATATTCACGCTTAGATTAATCGAGAGGAGAATAATAAATGTCAAAGAAAAAATTTTCATGGATCCGTTTTATTTTAAAGGCTATCTTATGGTTACTGATATTATTAATTATCGCGATTGCGGTCATTTATTACTATTTGGGCACTTTGGTGCGTGAAGCCGTCAATCGTTATGTGCCGCCCATCACTGGTACAACGGCCTCGGTTGAACATGTAGATTTATCTCTTTTGCAGGGTAACATTGAAATCAGGGGGCTTAAAATCGGAAATCCCAAAGGGTTCAGCTCCAATGATATCTTTTCTTTGGGAGCAATCAAAGTTAAATTTGATCCCCGCTCTGTTTTGACGGATAAAATTGTCATTAATTCGGTACTGATTTCCAAAACAAAGGTGTCGGCCGAATTGCAGAATCTTTACAGTTTAAACAGCAATGTTTCCGCACTTCAAAAAAATATTGAAAACTACATCGGTTCTTCTGCCAAGAAATCTCCCGCCAAATCAAAGCAAACGCAAAAGACGGAAACAAGCGGCAAAAAAGTTGTCATTAAAGATCTTAAAATTCAAGACAGCGAATTATCTTTGGGCGTCAGCGGACAAACCATTACGACACCACTACCTGATATTCATAAAACCGGTATCGGTGAAGGCAAGAAAAATAAATCCCTCGCCGAAATTTTTGCCGATATTTTGGATCTGCTGTCCGTTGAATCCGTTAAAGGTGTTGCAAACTCCGTTACGGATTTAGCCAAAAAAGGATATAAAGGCGCCAAAGACCTTGTTTCCGGTGGTATTAACGCCGTTTCCCAAGGGGCCTCAGCGGTTTCTGATACGGCTAAAGATGCCGTCAGCGGCATTAAAGGCCTGTTTAAATAACCTTCTCCCCCTTGACAGACGCCTCTTTCATTCATATCTATAGGGTGTTTTTAACAAAAGGGGGAGAAAATGAAAAAAACAGAAATGGATACCTGTGACAAACTGTCACCTGAAGAGAAAAAACTCTTAAAATCCGAAATCAAAAAGGCATGGAATGAATTTCCGATTGAAATGAAGCGCTTTTTAATTGATGTTAAAAAAGAAAAATTAAAAGCACTTTATATGATTGAGGGCTGGGCTCGCGACAATAACCATCAGACGATTTTGGACCTAATCGCCCGCCGAATCGCTCATAAAGAAGCAAAAATTAAAGAACTGGAAGCCGAATTATAGGGGGATCTGATGGAAACCTCAATACATCCCTATCATAAACAGGATTATTCTTTGGAAAACGGTGCTTTCCTGTCCGCACGTCAGGTCGGTGTTCTGCAACAACTGGGGTTGGGTCTGTCTAATAAACAGATTGCCCATAATTTAGGGGTCGCCGAACCGACCGTCAAAATGCACATCAGCGCTCTGTTGCGTGCCTTTGGCGTTCAAAACCGCGTTCAAATTCTACTGAAAGCTAAAGAAAAAGGCTTTATCTGAAAACAAGCCGACTGAAAAACCCTCCGACTCATCGGAGGGTTCGTTTATTCCTTACTTGTCCGGACCGGACTTCGGATAAAAGAACCGATATCCTTTCACCAACGCTCTTTTTACAGTTTGCCTTCCCTGTGTCGGCGGCAATTTATCCGACACGAGATCCAATACTTTAACCAACCCTCTCCTGAGCGGGTTACCTTCTTCCCGCTTTTTAATTTGAACCAATTTTTCATAAATGACACGCATATCTTTAGAATCCAATTCTTCATCGGATACGGCTCGGTATATTCTGGAAACCCCCGAACGACTTCCTTTAATTCCGTCTGGAAATAATCCTTTCAAAAACCATTTCGCATAATGTAAAGGTTTTGAACTTTTTTCAACAGCCTTAAAAAACCGGTTCGGATTTTTTCTGATTTCTGCCACAATTTCTTTATCACTATGGCGTGAAAGACCCTCTATTTTCAAATCCTGATCAGGTATATTGTGATACCCTATAAAATCATTAAAATAAGCCAGAGAAGTTCCCTGTTTTTCTAAAAAATCCCTTAATTTTTCTTTCGTCGCTTTTGAAATAACAAAAGGCGCCCCCGAAATAATTTCTTTTTTTCCTCCCGTCCGATTGATTTGTAAAAAGTTAATAATATCCTCCATTGTGAATTTTGAGGCCACTCCCATTATCACATCAACCTTATCTTTTTCCGATAACTGCAGGACTTCCAATTTTTTAAATTCCGCGGGATTAAGCTCCTTCAAAACAGAGAAAAACCGGTTTAAATTTTCGCGTTCGGCCTCACTCATATTTTCATCCCCCGAACAGCATCTCATAAAATACTGTTGAAACCGTCTGGCATTCAGGCCCGCCGGAAACTTATATTCCGTTCCGAAACTGATTCCCAATCTTTCCTGGGCCATCTCCGCAAAGAAAGTTTCATATTCCGGTGTTCTTCTTTTATCCAAATCAGCTATACCCCGCTCTTTCATGAGCTTTCTCAAAGTCGGATCTACCAGATAGGCCACATGCAACAACAACTCATCGGGTGGTGAAGTATAGCCTTGATATATACGCTTCCCGACCAACGCAAAATCCGATTCCTCTGCCGGATATTCCGAACTGGGATAAACAACCGTTGTTCCCGGAACTAAAATTTCATCCATTTTGACATATCTCCCCGCATGATCCCATTATACCATAAATATCCCATTCTGGCAAATTGAACATGGAACCACCCCTTCAGCATCTGCTCTGACTACAAAAAAGCCCCCGTTTCCAAGGGGGGCTGTTTCATTTAAAACGCATATCTTAATTTCAACATCAACACATTGGCATGATATTTGGAACCCGCATGGGCTTTACCGGTATCTTCATTGATTTTCAAATATCGGTATTCACCCCCGACCGTTACCGGTGCAAAGGGTAATTCATATTCTACACCTAACATACCTTGAAAAGCGAATGCATTTGAATGGTCATACCGGACACGCCCCACGCCCAAGCCGACATACGGATCCACAATCGGAATCAATGGAATATCCCCGTAAGCATTCAAAAACAGTCCATCCATTTGCTTTGTCCGACCGTCTTTAACTTCAGGTCTCGTTCTCAAATATTCCACTTCGCCGCGCACATCAAACAAAGGCAAAGGCATTTCATACCCGCCGGCCAGAGAATAAAGGACAGAATCTTTGTATCCTTTTCTGAGACCCGTTGCGCCGTTGGTGGAGCTCCCGCCGTTAAAAGCCTCTCCCAAACCGCCGCTGACATAAAAATCGGCTTGTGCCAATCCGATTCCTAAAAAAATGCCCATCAGGGCTCCTGCTATTTGAAATTTTTTCATTTTTTTCTCCTTTTTGTACGGATAACCTGAACTCAGCATACCAAATTATTTTTCTCTTGTCATCATTTTTATTGCATTTTAGAAAGAATTTTGCTATATTAGCGTCATTCCAAAAATTTTTGATTAGAAAAGGAACTTATAACAATGACTTTACCATTGATGCCTAAAGCAACAGCTGTTTGGTTGCTTGATAATACAACTCTCACTTTCCAACAAATCGCTGATTTTTGCGGGATGCATACGCTTGAGGTTCAGGCTATTGCTGACGGCGACGTGGCCTCCCATATCATGGGACTCAGCCCCATCGCCAATGAACAACTCACCGCTGATGAGATTAAGCGCTGTGAAGCAGATCCGAACGCTTCCCTTGTCCTTTATCAGAATCCCGAGGTCGAAAAACTGTTAAACCGCGGCAAACGCTATGTGTCTCATTCCAAGCGGAATGACCGACCCTCCGGTATTGCCTGGATTGTTAAGAACCATCCTGAAATGCGCGATTCTCAAATTGTCAAATTACTCCGGACGACCAAGCCCACCATCACAGCCATCCGCGAAAGAACGCACAAGAACATTCACACCATTGTGCCGCGTAATCCCGTTACACTGGGTTTATGTTCCGAATCCGATTTAAATGCCGCCGTTCAGGCCTGCGCACCGTCTAAAAAATAATTTTAACAGAGGGGATAAAAAAATGACAGACGAAGTAAAATCAGTGTCCGGCGATGCCGGCAAATTGGTGTCTTTTATTGAGCGTATTGAACGTCTTGAAGAAGAAAGACGGGAACTTGGCGCCGATATTCGTGAAATTTTTGCCGAAGCCAAAGGCAACGGTTTTGACACAAAAGTTATGCGTCAGGTCTTACGTCTGCGTAAAATGACACCAGCCGATCGGGCTGAGGCCGAATACCTTCGGGATGAGTATAAAAAATTATTGGGGATCGCAGAATAAAAACTTGCTTTTCATTCAAAATGTGATTAAACTTTGATTGGGCTTAAAAAGCGGAGGTTACTCATGGATACAAAATTGACAATAACTTTTTTATCGGGGCTTTCCTTATTTATGTCGGTTGGGGCTTTTGCCGTATCGGATGATTTATCGTCTGATGAGCTTAACTGGTCCTACGTCATGGGGGATACGAAGCCGATGAAGACCGCTAAAGGAACTTCTCTTGAGGAAGACTTACCTCAGGTAACGGAACCTGATACCAAGGACAATAAAATAACTTGTACGTCCGGTTGTCCGGCACGTCCTGCCGAACCTGTCGAACCACTTGTTTTGACTTATGAGGATGAAGCCATCCCCTTGGCCGAACGTGTTGGCGCATTTATTCCTGAAGATCGTTTTGATTCAAAGCCGTCTTACTCCGTTCAGGAATCGGCTGTAAAACAGTCTGCTCCGGCCAATTCAGCCGTCAATCCCGTTCCGCAGGTTGAAACCCGTTATGTAACTGCTCCGGCCAAAACACAGTATCCCATCACGCGCCAGTATCCGATCTCTGTCCAATACCCGATTACGGTTCAACGAAATATGACGGTGGAACAACCTGTTTTGATGCAACAACCTATCGTGGTCCGTCGTCCCATTGTTATGCAACAAGATATTACGGTCCAACGGCAACCGACCATCGTTCAACAACAACCTATGGTTATGCAACAACAACCGTCTCTTATCCAAGGGCAACCCGTTTTTGTTCAAGCCCCGGCCGCAACGCTTAATCCGGTCGTGTTGGGCGGTATGAATGCATCGACTCTGCCGATGGGTATGGTCACATTACCTCAACAATCCATTCCGATGCCGCAACAAACATATGTACCGGCCGCCTATTCGGGCATTGCCCCGCAATATTCCATTCAGGGACAAATACCCATGCAACCTGTGTATCAGGCCATGCCTCCGATGTATCTTTCCGTTCCGATGGCTCTGCCGGCAAACCCGCAAACACAACAACCTGTTTATCAAAACTAAAGGATTTTCATGAAACCCAATCAACGCGGTCGTTTTAATAATCGTCATAACGGGCAGAATCGCTCTTCCCGTCCTCAAACCATCTTTCGGAATACCTCTTTGGAAAGCACGGGTCCCTGCGGTAAGCTTCGGGGAACGGCGTTGCAATTACATGAAAAATATATGACAGCCGCCAAAGATGCTCTGATTCAAAATGATGATGTTTTGGCTGAAACCTGTTTTCAATATGCCGATCATTATATGCATTTGCAAAACTTGGCTATTGCAAATGAACAATCTTATCATGCACAACAACAGGCACAAAGGGCCGCATTGGCCGAAGAATCGACGGCAGAAACTGCCGAAGACCAATCTTCTGCCGATCCGCTTCCGACCGATGGTGACTTAAAGGTTATGGACTTATCCGTACCGGTGGCTTCTATGAACAAGGCTGCAGAAGCCGCATCGACACCATCTGTTCAAGAATCGGCTAAGCCGCGTCGGAAACTCCGTTTACATCACACAGATTCCTCTCCTTCGGAACCAAACAGCGATGAAATTTCTGGATGAAGCAAAAATTTTTGTAAAAGCCGGTGACGGCGGTAACGGGGCCTGTTCCTTTCGTCATGAAAAATTTATAGAGTTTGGCGGTCCCGACGGTGGTGACGGCGGAAAAGGCGGAGATGTTGTATTTATGGCCGTCTCTAATTTAAACACTTTGATTGATTTTAGATATCAACAACATTTTAAAGCTTCTCGCGGTACCAACGGTATGGGTCGCTGCAAAACAGGCCCGTCTGGCGAAGATTTAATTATCAAGGTTCCTGTCGGCACCGAAATTGTTGCCGAAGATAAACAAACTGTTCTTGCTGACTTGATGCATGACGGTCAAACTTATGTTGTCGCCAGAGGGGGACAAGGCGGCCGCGGAAACGATTCATTTAAAAGTTCTACCAATCAAGCTCCCGAACGGGCTGATCCGGGTGACCCCGGTGAAGAACTTTGGGTTTGGTTACGATTAAAATTAATTGCCGATATCGGTCTTATAGGCCTTCCTAATGCGGGAAAATCAACACTTCTTACCGCTCTCACACGTGCCCGACCCAAAATTGCGGATTATCCGTTTACAACACTTCATCCCAATCTGGGGGTTGCCGCTGTTGATGGTCGAGAGGTTTTGCTGGCCGACATCCCCGGCTTGATTGAGGGCGCCTCCGCCGGTGCGGGGCTCGGAACTCACTTTTTAAAGCATGTGGAACGTTGTTCGGTTCTTATTCATTTGATTGATGCAACAGCTGAAGATGTTTTGGAATCTTACCGCATTATTCGTCAGGAACTTTCCCAATACGGACATGCTTTGGCAACCAAGAAGGAATTTATTGCTTTAAATAAAATTGATTCTCTGACACCCGAAGAGGTTCAAGAAAAAAAGTCAATCCTTGAAAAATCCGTCCATATGACCATTTATCCTATATCCGGTATTGCCCATACCGGTATAACCGACCTTTTACGGGCAACTCTTCCTTTTTTAAATACGAAATCCCTTCATGACACGAATCAATAAAAACACTCAAAATTTATTAGACTTCATTACACAGAAACTGGATGCCGGTAAAGCTGAGGATATCGCCCTCTTAGATATTCGCAATATCTCCACCCTGGCTGATTTTATGATTATTGCGACAGGAACATCCACCCGTCATGTCATGTCCCTGGCTCATCATCTCACACAAGATTTAAAAAAGAAAGACTATCCTCTCTTTACCGATACTTCCGGTGGGGATGGTAATTGGGTTGCCCTGGATTTAGGAAATATCCTGGTTCATTTGTTCACAGCTGACAGTCGCCTAAAATATGATTTGGAAGGTCTTTGGAATCCTAAACCAAAACGCACCCGTAAAGCACCGCGAAAAAGTGCATAATGGATCCCATTAGGACAAATCCATGCCAAACGGCATGTGTGTATTTTCGGCTTTTCCATAGATAAAACGGAACACCCAAAGTGTAAAATAAACCGCCCAGTATCAAAAAAATCAAGCTTGTCTGGTTTAATGTTTTCAATAGCGGATTTAAGGCCCCTACAACCAACCATCCCATCACCAAATACAGGGTAATGGACCAAGCCTTCGTGCCACTGCCGTTTGAACACAACTTTAGGACCGTTCCTAATAATGTCAATCCCCAAATAATACCAAAAACAGACCAACCAACACCACCTCTTAAGTTCACCAAAACGAACGGTGTATAGGAACCTGCAATCAGATAATAAATAGCAATATGATCAAACTTTTTCAGGATTCGTTTGGCCGACAGATTTGTAATCGCATGATAAAGCGTTGAAGCGGTGTACATAATGATCAGGGACACCCCAAAAATCACGGTAGAAACAATGCTCCACACGTTCCCGTATAATCCCGAAAAAGTTGCCAAAATAACAAGTGCCGCAACACTTAAAATTATGCCCAATCCGTGGACAGAACAATTACATACTTCTTCCACAATCGTATAAGGTCGTACTGTTTTTTCCTGTCTCATTTTTTTCCTTACATTTTATCTATTTCTATGTTTAATGATTTCAATGCTTCTTTAATCGGGATAAAAAATGAAAAGTTGGTTTCTTCCCGATTCGTTTGTGTGTCCGCCAAACCGATTACATTCCCGTATTCATCGGTTAAAGGCCCACCCTCATATCCTTCAGCAGTCGGAACACTGGCCTGAATATAGGTCAGATTCTTTTGCTTTTGGTATCGATTGGCGGCAATAATTCCCTTGGTAATTGTTGCCCGATAAGAATTCTGGAAAGGCGTTCCGATGGCATAAACCGTTTCTGTCAGCTCGTTTTCTTTGGCTTTTGAGATCGGCATAGCCAAATTATCTTTGATATCGGCTTTAATAAGGGCTACATTCCGCCGTTCATCCAGACGGATAACTTTGGCCCGATATTTTGTTCCGCCGGCATCCATGATTTGAACATAATCAGCCTCTCCCACCACATGCGCCGTTGTTAAGGCATGCCCTTCGTTATCAATAAAAAATCCCGATCCTTTACTTTCACCGCCCGCATGTACCGTCAGGACCGCTTTTCTTGTCAATGCAAAATGAGATCGAATGGGTTGATGAAATGTATCGGCTTTTGTTTTCAGGACCAACCGCTGATAATCGGTGGCGGGGATTAAATCCACGGGATCCATTGTCGTCATCATTTTCCTGAACCATTCCGTTTTGCCTAAATTCTCAGCAGCATCCTGAACAGCCGCCACAAATACGGCCTTATCACCAGCCTGTAGCGGTTCATCAACATGGCCGTAACCTTGAGTTATATAACTTCCCAGTATTTTTTCGCGAATGGTATCATATATTTCCCACTCAACCGTCACATTCCCGTTACCGCCCGCTCTATTCATTGATTGAAAGGAAATCGGCATGTGGACATAGCATAAATTAAACTTCATATCCGTCACTTTCAAAGATAGCAGTAAATCCGCTTTGGGTTTATTGGCTTTCTTTTCAAAAAAGGAATGCCGTGTCAATTTAATGTTATATCCTAATCGATCCAATGTTTTTTCAATACGATCTCCGGCTTCTTCCGGCCAACTGCCAAAGATATTGTCATCCTCATTCCAATATCCTTGCGATCTTGCGAATCGATGTTTTAATGTCGGATTACAAATATAGAAACCGACATTTACATTCGGGACGGACCAATGCCAATAGGGATAGGCCACATACAAATCCCCGCGCTTCAAATCAAACATGCCGCCGGCAAATGCTATTTTTCTTTGTTCTATATGGGGTCTTATCGGTTCAATCCCCTCCGACTCTACGGGTGACACATCCAATGCCGTCTGACATCCTGTCAGCAATGCACTCAAAATAATAATGATATATTGTTTTTTAAACATCTTTTTGTATGCTAAGACTAGCATTCTTCCCATAAAAGTCAAGAAAAATGATTTTTTTCGTGACAAGTGCAAAAAAAACGTATACAATGGTCTTATTGTTTAACAGAAAGGAGAAAAACAATGATTAAAAAACTTGCAACAGTAGCTACTTTGGCTTTACTCACGGCAGCTTGCTCAGGGACTCTTTGCCAATCCCGCAACTGCAATGTCGTCATTTCAGATGCTTCCCTGGCAAACGGCGGCGTTAAACCCGTTCTGTTTGACTTTGACTCTGCCACATTAACGACGGCTGGCAAAGATGCTTTAAACGGATATGTAACAGATCTTAAGAGTGGTGACAAAGTTATTACCGTCGCCGGCTACACCGACAGTACCGGTTCTGAAGACTATAACTTAAAGCTCAGTGAACGCCGTGCCGAATCGGCTAAAGCTTACCTTGTCAAAAAAGGTGTTCCCGCAGCTCGTCTTACGACAAAAGGATATGGTGAAACCAATTTTGTGGCCGATAACGGTACAGCTGCCGGTCGGGCTCAAAACCGCCGTATTGAATTGGAATACTAATTTTTCCGTTTCAGATACAAAAAATCCCCCGGAATTATCGGGGGATTTTTATTTAGGTAATCTCTGTTACGGCTCGAATATTTCCGTCACGATTAATCTGAACGACCTTGACCTTTTCTCTCATTTCTTTTAATGTCTTTTCCCGATCCATCCCCGGGGATGAATGTAAAATACGGGATAAAAATGCCTGATAGGCTTCAAAAGCCGAATCGGCGTGGATAGTGGCAAAACAGTTATCATGGCCCGTATTCATCAATTCCCAAAATGCCGCCGCATTACTCGTTGAAATTTCACCGCAAAGAATAGCGTCCGGCGTAAACCGCACGGCCAAGTCAATCACCTTCTTATAATCAAATGCATTGGTTTGTTCCGTTCGAGACAGGACTATATGAACCCGATTCTTATGAGGAACTTTTAATTCCCGCACGTCTTCCACCGTCACAACACGTTTATGCAGATCCAATAACTGGATCATGTTATTTAAAAAGGTTGTTTTACCGGTGGCCGTTCCGCCCGACACCAAAATATGATTACCACGTTTAATGTACATAACCAAGCGATCAAAAGGATCATCCGGATCTTCCACGCCCTTCAATTTGTTAATGCGCTGTAACCGTTCCCCTTCTTCCAAACCGAATTCCTTCATTTTGATCGGCTGGTCGGGTCGCCAGATACGAATATCCAATGCCACACCACCCGTTAAGTCATTGTTATCATACTGAACGTTATTACCGGCAATACCGGTAAAACGGTGACCGCCGGGTAATTGCGTAAAGACAACAGGATTCCCGTTCACCGGATCAAAAGCCATATTGTAGGAATTGGCAATGATATGAAGCAAATTAACTAAATACTCACGCGTCAATTTCGGATCTTCGTAGTAGTGCCAGGGATGTGCATGCCGGCCTCTTAGACGCAACCAAATTCCGCCGGGATTATTCACAGCCACATCTTCCACATTATCCTGATTATACCAATAGGCAAGCGGGCGTAAGACAGACTCCAACACCCGATACATATTCTCAATAGGCAAATCAGCCATTATATCCCCCTACATCAGAATAGTTTCTTACCTGTATTTTTTCCTGACTGTTTCGGAAAGATCGGTTCCGCGACCTGTGATGCCTTCGGGGCCGGTTTTGAAGGTTCGGATTCATCCTCTGTCTCCTCAGTTTCCTCATCGGTCCCATTATACAGGGTTGCGCCACCACCCATTCCGGCTCTATCCGGATCCAGTCCTTCCATCCCCGGATCATAATAGTTTTCATCTGCAACAACACCATATCCGGCTTCGCTGATCATACCCCGTTCGGCCGCCATTTCCGCCACCTCACCGGTTCTGCCATCAACCCAATTTCCTTTTGAGGATCCTCTTGCCCGTTTTGTATCGGCTCCAAAGGCTGCCAGATAATCCTGTTCATCTTCAATTTCAGAGCGTAACCACAAATCCGTACTGGGGTAAACCGTCATCCGTGTTCCGGCCGGTACATACAGAATTTCCTGAACTTCCAACGCTTCTTGCAACAACTGATTAAAGATCTGACTCATCGAATCAATAAAGTTACTTCTGGCATCATTGGCCGCTTGTGCCCTAGAGCTCAAGACTTGATCCCCGTTTTCTTTAGTTGTGATATCATCGTTTGTCGCCGTAATAAAGGCAATAGCTGATGTAATGGTTGATTCCAAAATAGGCCTACCATATTTTTTCAACAGCTGTTCATCCAGATAGGCCGGCACACCGCCCCGTCCCATGGCATCCCCACTTTGTCCCGTGAATTTAAAGGCAGATCCGTCCGGTCTGATTAACCGTTCCCATGTGAAATTAAGCTTATTGACGTGCTTACCGCCACCGCCACTTCCGCCGGATCCGATCAAACGACTACCTGCCGGAATAATAATCCTCCGTCCCCGTTCAGCATAGATATGACGCTCCACGATAGCCGTTACCGGTACATCTCCAAATCTTGAATCGACCGAATGCGCTAACACAACCGGAATTGCCTTGTCTTTCAAGATCATCCGTGACATATCCACCGGATAAGTTGAAACTGTCTTAGCCTCACCCCAATCCAAATCTTCTTTTTTACGGGCTTTAGCCAAAGTCCTCACATCCGGCAACATCCGCTCAAAAGATCTGATCTTTGTCTTCATAGCTGCCCGCCGCTGTCCCAACAAGCCTTCCATCGCATCCCGATGTTCCGGTTGAATGGGAGTCGTCTTTTTAATATCCGGTCTCAAAATCTTTTCTTCCGGACCGCTAAGCAACCGATCATCCAAAGAATAAGGCCGACCGTCTTCACCCATGTATCCGATAATATTCCCGTCTTTATCCACCAAAGATCCTTGCGGCGTCACATCAAAAACTTTATCACCCAAAAAGATACGGCGTCCTCCTGTAGTACCACCACCGACAGAACGGACGGACGGAGCCACATCACTTAAATCTACACCCGAGAGAATCAGACCTTCCATAACTTTACCACTTAAGTCTCTGATGGTTCCATCCGGATCCACCGTCCCAATCTTCTCACCTTCAAAATTAATGATATTTCCGTTATCATCCACAAGACCGATGAAGTTTCCTTCAGCATCCCGGATAATCCGAATATCACTAATCTCATTTCCGTTAATATCCAACAAGCGACCGTCTTTTGTCAGCTGAGCAATTTTCCGACCGGTCTTTGGATCAATAATCGTCCCATCCGGCAAAACTTGGAATTGCTCTACACCCTTGGGATCTTTAAACATACCTTCCTGATTAAACGTACCGGCAATGCTACCGTCTTTATTGAACATCAATTCCTCATCCGGTGTTACGACACGGCCAATTACTTTCCCTTCACTATCCACAACGGTTCCTTTACCATCACCCAAAACCTTGCCGATAGCCTTACCGGCCTTATCCACAACAATGCCGTCGTGTTTAACCCGTCCGATGGGCTTTCCATTTTCGTCCAAGACCAATCCGCGTTCAACCACATGGCCGATAACTTCACCCGACCCGTTTACAACAGAACCGTCATTTCTGGCACACCCCATATTGACACCATTCAAGTCAACCACGGTTGAATCCGGCAATGTCCGTCCCAGGTAATCACCATTCGGTGCAGACACCAGGCCTACCCGAACCGATCGACCAATTCGGTTACCTGCCATATCCACAGCCCACTTACCCGGCGTGATACGACCGACCACAGACCCCTGTCCGTTTACAATTTGTCCGTTATAAGAAGTCTGTCCGACGACCTTACATTCATTGGCAACCAATTGTTCGGGGATCAAAGCACCCAGGATTCTGTACTTATGATTTCCCTTAACCGATCCGTTCACGGCGATTTTTCCGCTTTCTTCACCGGCATAGGTTTTAACGGATCCTGCTCCGTCTAATACACCCAACAAATTCCCCTCATGACCGGTCGCCGGATTAAATGATAATACAGCTCCATCCACAGGCATATCATTACCTAAGATTGTTCCGTCATCTAACTCACGATAAGCCTTCTTATCGGAAGAATCAATAATATCACCGCCAACGGTCGTCCGTCCCAAAACCAGGTTCTTATATCCGAACGGCAACCCCTGTTTCACGGTATGACCGGCATAAGGCATCGTTGAAAACAGGCTCTTATCCGATAGACCGACGGCTGTTCCGTCTGATAAAATGCGCCCCATCATCATACCGTCTTTGCCGATTATTGTTCCATCCAAAGCCACAACACCGATATCATATCCGTCATCATTGATTGTCAAGCCTTCCGGCATTACACCACCTGCCCAAATGGTATCCGGTGTCAATGCTGATCCGAAGGGCATGTATTCAGCTAATTTCTTTCCGTCTTTATTAATAATGACCGCCGTTCCCGAACTCCTTCCAATAATGGCACCGTTTCTGTCAATAAACGTTCCCGGCGGCAAAATTCCGCCAACAACCTGACCTTCCGAACTGTAAACAACGCCCTGTTCGGTACCAATGGCCGAACCGATTTCCTTTCCGCCGGCCACAACCTGTCCCGTCGGCAATCCGATACCCATGACATTCAATTTTGTCGCTATCGGTAATCCTACAGGAGCCAATCCACCCATAACTTCTTTGGCCAAATCAACAGCCAACCCGTTAGCCATCAGTCTTCCTAACGGTTTTTTATCGTTCACAACCATCGTTACACCATCGGCACCACCCATACCGACCAAACGACCACTCACTAAATTTTTAATCGCCATGGAATTTTGCATCAGGCGTCCTGAAATATGTCCGTTATTAAAGACAAAACGGTTCCCCGTCAAAGTTCCAATCTTATCTCCCTTGTTGTTCACAACTGAACCGTCTGCACCAACAACGCCCATAAAGCCCGACTTTTCGTTCATGACCAAGGTTCCCAACGGAATATAGGCACCCACCACAGATCCGTCCGCATGAATAACACGCCCGTCCAAGGTTACCCGACCGATAACGGCTCGTCCGTCTTCTACGGCTCCGTCAAACCGCGTCCAACCGATGAGTCCGCCTTCGGCATTCACAACCACACCGGCCGGCAATAACTGCCCGACGACACCGCTTTTTTCATTGGAAACGTAATTATAACCGTTAACAAATCCTTTGTTTTGCCCATCTACGGTTGAAACCTGTCCGTTCGTTGATACCGCGGCCAAATAACTTCCGTCCTCGGATACAACGGCACCACGCGGAACAAGGGTTCCCAAGACCCGATTTTCCGGATCAATGGCCACACCGGCTACCGTGATTGTTCCGATCTCTTCACCGTTTTTATTATTCAGACCTCCCTTAAAGTTTGCCCAACCGATCAATTGTCCGTTGGTATCAATATAAGGCCCGATCCGCACTAACCGGCCCGACAGATTTTCTTTTTCGCCAAAGATGGTTCCAAAAGGCGTAGCAATACCAATCTGACGACCCCGTGTGTCATTGATTCTGGCCTGATATGTCAAGGCTCCCAACAGTCCATCCGCACCGATAGGTAACGAAATATCCGGAAAGATTCCGCCTAAAATCCGACCGTCATTTGACAAAGCCAAACCGTTTCCGAGCACCCGGCCGATAACCGTTTGTGCCGGTGAAACAACTTCACCTTTTTCATTCACCGTTCCAACTTCTTTTCCCAGAACCGAAAACACTTTACCCTGCGGTACACGAACACCTACAATTTGTCCGGCCCGATCAACCACCGTTCCGTCTGATTTAATCACACCCAACGATTCACCGGACGCATTTTGTAAAATACCTTCAATGGACATCGTGGCCAAATAGCCGCCATTAGGTGTCATGAAAGGCGTTTTATCCGGTATCAACAAACCGATAACGGCCGTTTTCTCCGTATTTAAAACGGAATAATCCGGCAATACAAATCCGAACCGTTCTCCCGAAGCTGTTAATGCCACACCGGTTTTCCGGGAATAGCGACCCAAAATAGTCCCATCATGCCCAAAAATGACGCCGTCCGGCGGTATCACACCGATAATTTCGCCCTTATTATTCACAATCCAGTTATTGGGAAGCAACGTCCCGACTTTTGCACCCGTCTCATCAAAGACATCCGTTCCGACAACTTTCAGACCGGTCGGAGCACCATTTTCATCCAAAACCACACCGTCTCCCGGTACAGAACCGACCACCTGTCCGATAATCGTCTTTCCGTCAACCGAGGCTACAGATCCGTCACTATTGACGCAACCGATTACTTTTCCGTCGTTATCAATCACTTTTCCATCTGGTCTTGTCCGACCGATCACGACACCGGCTTTATTCACCACTAACCCCATCGGAGCCACAAAACCAATGACTTCATCCTGACGATTAACAATTTGTTTTTCAGGTGTCATACATCCGATAAACAGTCCATTTTCATCAATCACGCGTCCGTCCGGTGTAATCAATCCCAACAGCCGACATCTGTCCGCAACGGCGGCACCCCGCGGGACAACCACACCGATGATTCGATTATTAACATTGACAACATGGGCATCCGGCCGTACCTGTCCGATAACTTCCACAGCAGCATTCATTGCAACACCGTTCGGATAGACCGACCCCAGTAACTCGCACTTCCGACCGATGACAAAACCTTTTGGCATTACGGCGCCAATCATTTTCGTCCCGGCCATCACCGTTGAATCGGGATTGACACAGCCAATCATAGCTCCTTTACTGTCAACCGCTTTACCCTCCGAATTAACAAATCCGACCACATCACCTTTTTCGTTGATAACCAGACCCATCCTGACAACAGTTCCCAAATCCACGCCCCGTTCGTCAACAACGGCTCCGTTCAATAAAGTCTTTCCGACAATTTGTGAGAAACCATCCTTTACCTGACCGTTTTGTTGCACACGACCCAAAGCCTTACAGGCAGCTCCTACCGCAATACCTTCCGGCACGACACCACCGATTAATTCCTTATTCGGATTTAAGGCCATTCCGTTGGGTTTAACCGATCCGATAATTTGAGCACTGCTATTGACAATTGAACCATCCGATACGATTCCGCCAATCACATCACCCGTCCAATTGACCACCAAACCGTGCGGTTGGATATATCCGATAAAGTTACCTTCCAAATCGGCTACCGAACCATCAACCAAGGGACGTCCGACAACGGTTTTAGCCCCGTCAATCACAGTTCCGTCTTTCATAACTTTACCGATAATTTTTCCTTGAGAGTCCATCACCGAATCAACCGGAACGGCAGCACCTAAAACGGTTAAGGCCGAATCAACGATCGTTCCGTCACCCAAAAGCCGTCCTAAAGCCTTTCCGTCGGTACCCAAAACATCTCCGGTTTTGGAAATTGTTCCCATTAATTTATTGTCTAATCCGATGGGAATTCTTTCAGGTTCAACAATACCGACAATTTTACCGTTTTCGTCAATAAGCAAGTTATCTTTAATCGTGTACTTTTTGCCATCAATCGTTACCTGATTGTCTTTATCAACTTCTCCGCTCGTTCCGTCAAATAAGGATGCCTGCCTCACAATTTCGGCCTCTTTATCTTTACAGGGTGTTTCACAAATCACACAATCTTTTGAATCGGTTGACTGCGCTTTAATCGGCAAAACCAATGTACTGTCCGAAAAGACTCCGGGATCATCTTCACGCCACCGGATATTTAAGGTGTTTTGTAATTGACGCAAGGTTGACGGATTCCATAGGATTTTCAAAGTACATGAGGAATCTTTTTGAATGACTTTATTCGGTTCACATGTCCCCTCAATTTTAAAACCGTCTTGCTGTTCTTCGGCTAATTCCATGCCAATGAACTGAACAGGAACCTGCCTGGCGGTCAAGGTCACAATTGCTTCCGCATGGGACCCCAGAACAACCCCTTCCATGACAACATTGTCGGGCTGCGCTTCCAAAGATCCTGATCCCATTCGGAATTCATCAAATTCACCTTTTGTGTTTTGAAGACGTGTGTCTTTATTTGAAGTCCAATCATAATTTTCCTCAAATTGCGGGCGACCGCCGTTTCCGCCGGACAGGCTGCAATAAGCCACCCCCGCCAGAATAATCAAGCCCAGCCCCAACAACCAAAGAAAACGGTTACTTTTCTTTTTATACTGCTCACCCGAGCTTGTGCTTTTGTCAGCCATTACACACCCCTTCTAATTAACAATTACTGGATTCGAACCACCGAGCAAGAAAATCCGCGTCTGCCTAATTTCCGGCACAGTGTATCACCCGTACGAATACTCTTTACGGGACCAACCCTCAAACGGAACAGCTCGCGCACGTCACCATCGGCTGTGGCATCCACAGAATAATACGGTTCATAACCCTTCAAAACATCCTCATTCTGGCTATAAACTTTTTCCCATTCTTCTTCCAAGGCTGCAATATTGGCATTAGCTCCCAATTCAACAGCAATTGATTCCGTTGCCGTCGGCGTTACACGACGATTTCTCTGCACCGGTGCCGGCGCAACTCCCGAATGGATTGGCATCGGTTCGGGATAGGCACGATCATTTCGACCGTAAACGGAATCCCCGGTGATACCACCCATTACATCATCAATACCGGATCTGGCCGCTTGAGAATTTAACACCGTCGGTGGAATGGTTTGAATCGGTGCCATTCCTCCATTTACAGGGCCATTTGCCATCACAGCATTATAGGCATTACCACCATTCATTCCTGCCGGGACTTCATCACAATATTCAAGCGGGCAATCCTCATAGGCCGCGTCACAGCAACCTTTCTTTCCCTGTTCCGAACCGACACCATAGTTTGATTGGTCAATCGGTTGGCCATCCATTGTCATAGCCACTTGCTTACGGGCTAACATATCATCAACGGATAAAGCACCTTCACCGGCGCCAAAATTATCCGGTTGATGCGGAGCATACCATCTTTCCGGACGAGCATTGTCAGCACTGTAATCCGTCCATTCCAAACCGGTCGTCGGATCTCGACGCAGTTTTAAGCAAATCAATTTTTTACCGTTTCTCAAAACCATATCACCGATTCCTTCCACAACGATCAACCGACTGTTCGGCCCTCTCGTTCTGAAACCGACAGGAACTTCGGAATCTTCAACAATCATACTGACCACCGGCCGTTGAACCATCGTTAAAGCTTTCGGTCCCAAGTCAATATAGGTAAAAATATTATCCCGCCACACATTATCCGGCGCAATATCTACATCACTGGGATTTGGCAGATACATTTCAATATCAAACCGGAAAGATTCCGGATCCACCGGAATGGAAGCAAGCCAATCTTTCGGGCCTGTTGAAGCCGTATTTAAACCGATCTGCGGATTTTGAGCACCACCCGGCGTCAAGTTACTTTGTCCGGCCCAACCCGGTGCGGACGAAAAGGCATTGGCCGTAGCTGTTGACATCGTGACCGAAGCCCCGTTATAGCTGCCCAACGAACCGCCGGCACTGACCGGTGTGTACTTGGGTCCGACCAATACATCTACCACAGATTGTGTGATTTTATCCGTATTATAAGTTTCGCTTCTCAAATAGAACACATAGCGATTACCGGAACGTCCGAAGACAATCATATTACAATCAACCCCGATATAAGACGGATCGGCATAAAGAAGGAGAGAATTAGGTGCCGCGATTTCACCGCCAAAAGATTCCGGAGATCCGATATGTACTTTTTCAATCAATTCCCATACCGGCAGATTAATTAAAGTCATCATTCCTTCCCTTAAACGGATCGGAAGAACAACATCCGGTGACCAGGTATAACGGGAATAGCCGGGTTTCAATTGCCCTTCACCCATGTGTGATAAAGGATCATTCCATGCTTTTTGTTGCATGCCCAACGAATGAATATATCCCAAATTCATTTGGTCAAATTCACCGGTCGTCTGCGCAATGGCATCTTCCAACTGAGCCGCTTCCGTGTCTGTCGGCAGCATCTGCTGGGCCATAGCCCCCGTCGTCAGCAAGACACCAACGCCCAAGGCGCCTAACCAACTCATTTTATTCATTTTTTTCGTTGTCATGTTTTGTTTCTCCTTCATCATTGACACCCTTTTTAAATCCATCCTAAACAAAAATGCAAATAAAGTCCACAAAAAAATGGATTTTTTACGCTTTTTATTGCTTCCCTTTCTTTGCTGTTGTTGATAAAATCTTTTGTGAATACTTTTCCACTCTGAATCCCAACGGATTTTTCAAACGTTGCTCCCATGTTAAACGACGGTTAAATTGGCCAAACTGGATCCCCATATCCACTAACCAATCGGTTACTTGCGGTTCCGGAGAGCTCCGACTCATGTCTGATATCCGTACCTCTGCCTGCCAAATCAATTCTCCATTCGCCCGCGGTATATGACGAACGTTCAGAATCTGAACATCACGCGTCAACCCCACCTCTTTTGCTTGTTGTATCAGACCGGCCGCATAGTCCCTTAAAAAGGTGGTATAAACCGAATCGCTGCTCATCCACTGAATACTGCCGTCCGTTCCCCAACGCCGTTCCAATTCATCAATATCCGTTCCGATGCCAAACCGTGCCGCGACATAGGATCTCACAAAAGATTCCTGTAATGTCTGTGACTGTAACACGCCGGGGTTAGGCCGAATGATATTAATGATTTGTTTATCCTTATCTTGCGTGGTAATAAAAAACGGTTGTACCCGTATCAACGGCATTAAAGATTTAACTGCCGCAAACAGAATAAAGTCTGCAATCAATGTCACAACACAGATCAAACAAAAGACCCGTGCCATCCATAAGTAGCTTCGTTCTTTCCGAGCCTCTTCCGAGACATCATTCGGATCACCGTTTTTCCAAAGATTCATTTAGTCTCCGTTTATGAGAACCATGCCGGTAATGCCGGTGCTTTATCTAATTTCAGACAAGCACAGGGAGACTTCTTCAACTCCGCCCAATCAGGACCTATTCCCACCGGTTCTTTTTCATAAAGTGATCCGCAGGCCGCCAAAATTAAGGCACCGACGGCAAATAATGCAATCCAGATTTTCTTCATTTTAGTTTATTCCTCTGTTAAAAATGGTTAACCGAGTTCAATTTAGCACATAAAAATGAAGAATTTCAACAAAAATTTTAAATTATTATCGTTTTTTTAATCCTGTTTCTTTGTAATATGTCACAAACAGGCCGTAAGGATTTACGAAATCTTTCCGAAATCCCCTGTATCTGGGATGATATCCGATCCTAATGGTGGCTCTTTTTGTTCCGCCAAATAAGCGCTGCCCCCCGTTAAAACGATAAACATCAAAATCAACCGTAAAAGTATTATCCCGACGCCTCAAGTCAATAATATCCACCGTTGTTGTCTCTGCCGCTTCCTGTAAATTCTCCAAATAATTTCCTTTACCGCGAATAAAATCAATATAGATTTCCGGCGCCGACAATCTTGCTATTGGTCCAAATCCTCCGTAACGATATGCCAATTCCCACCCGTCGGGAACATAAAAATATCTGTTTTCCACATAAAACCTGATCAACATCTCCTCAATCAGTTTTTGCTCTTTAATCTTGGCATTTATGTTGGTTGCTTCCACAAATTGATCAAAGCGCATGGTATCGGGTGAAAACAATTGCGGCAAGACAACAATTCTCGGCGCCATGTTTGACAGTGTCATTACCAATATTAAGCAAATCGTCATCAATACGATGGACAATCCCATCCAAACCCGCAGAGATATGGCCGAAAATCGGAAGAAGGCCATTTTAAACGCCTCCGTTCAAGCATGTTTCATCAATCGGCGTTGCTTCGGCCTTAGCCAATCTGGCTTCCAACGGGTTCGGTCGGTCAAAAAAGGCCGCTCTGGCTTTTTCTTCTTTCAAAAGCTTATCTACTTCGCCGGCGCTGACTTCATTAATAAAGACCAGCCCCTTCGGATCGGCTTTTAACGCTTTTATGATCCACTCATCCTGTTCATAAACCGTTGCCGGCATTTGCCGTTTAATATCCTTAAAGGCATCCGGATTGATTTCTTTAAGCTCCGCAAAATCTTCTATATCTTCCAGATTGGATACCGGCAATGTCTCACTCTCTTCTTTGTTTTGGGTCGCCAATACCTTTTCGGCCTCAGCCACCAATTCAGCCTGTTTGGCCTGCAATTGCTCTAAGATATTCTCACGAACATCCGGATTAAAAAGATCCGTATCGGGCGTTATTTTGACATACTTGCTCAAATTCAAAAGCAACCGATCTTCCTTCCGGGTTGCTCCCAAAAGTGTAATTCCCTCAACGATCTGCTTTCCTTCCATACTTTGCTTTAAAGACGAATAAGCTGCCAACCGATTGGCCTGACGCTCATTCTTAGCTTCCTCTTTTAAGGTTAAGCCTTTTTCAAAATCTTTTGCCATTTCTCCTTTTGGATTGATATCTTTAAACCCGTCCTTTGCATAAGCCTGCCACGGTTCCGGCATGGCGGGATAGACCTGATTATTGGGATTTTGAGTTTCCATATAAATCATAATCTCATTCTTTGGCGGTAATGGTTTGGGTGCCGTCGGCGGGTTTTTCAATGCCGCTGCCAACACAGCTCCCTTTGCGGGATTTTTTGCCACCAACGCTGCCAGATAAATCTTATGGGCTTTTTCCACTTCTTCGGTTTTGGCATAGTCATATCTCTCATCACCAATAACGGGTCGGCCGGCCGGCGGAACACCAAAATAAGCATTTAATTTGGTGTAATAAGCGTCCCATTCTTTATCAAATGTATATTTTTGATCTTCCCACAACGGGAATGAAGGCGCCTTTTGATCTTTTCTTTCACCCCACTTGTCCTGATTTTGATAAACATCAATCAAAATATCCCGACCGATTTGCCACGGAGCATACATTTCCGCCACCATATCCGGTGTCATTTCGCCTTTTTCCAGATAATTTTCAAAAGCTTTTTGCTGCTCTTCCGTCGGCGGTTCCGTTGAATTGACATAGATACTCAATTCTTTTTCACGACGATCGTATTCGGCTTTCATCTTTTCCCAAACGGCTTTTGGATCTTTGAATTGATCAGCCATTTTATTGATACTGCACTCTTCCAAGGCCTTGAGTCGCTTTTCATCCAATTGAGCTATCTGCGAGGCTATCGCATACTGCTTTCCCGAGGATTCCAAATCCCGCAGGCTCAACATCAGGTTATGGACATCCATTGCCGCTTCTATGGCCGAACGATCCGCCTCTGTCAAATTCATCACATAATGCTCTTTCAAAACCGGCTCAGCCGTACTAAAAGACAACCCTTTTGCCAAACAAATACTGGCACTCGCTAACAAACAGCCCGCAATCAGGCCTTTAACCCCTCTTCTCATCATTATTTATCCGTATATTCTATTTCAACAACCGGTTCTGTGCTTTGTTCAGACAAACCGCCTCTCGCCTGTAATCTTAATCCCAAAACCTGCTGTTCCAAGCTCAACAATTGGTCATAGATAACACTAAAGTAAGCATAATCACGCCAGACTTGGTTTTGATCTGCTTGCTCATATTTTTTCTCTCTCACAATGTCTTTTTTGTTTTTGGGATCCAAATCCTTCTTGGCAAACGTTCTGTGATAATGGCCTTCAGCTTCTTCCATCATCGGCATAATCTTTTCATCAATACTGCTGCGCAAAGCAACCGCCAACGCTAACATTCGAATAGCTTCTTCCTGCTCCTGATATTGACGTTGTAACTCGTATTTTTGCTGCTCCGACAAAGAACCGGCTGATGATGTATATCCTTCACGTTGTTCATTAGCCAACTCTTGGGTGGAACGCTTACCGGCATCAGTTACGCCGTCACCTGTACCAACCAACCCGCCATCAACATTACTGGTTGCTTCCGACGTTTTGATTTTGATTTTAGACAACTTACCATCAACCACTTTTGGCTTCTTAGTATCAGATTTCTCGGTTTCTTCTTCTCCCTCTTTCTCTTTTTCCTTGATCTCCGTTGTCAAATCCCCCGATATGGGTTTCTTCCTCGTCAGGGACAACCGTTTCCGAATATAATCTTTCAAATCATCTTCCACCAATGTTCTTTTACGGATCAGTTTTTGTTCAATACCCACCACAGCGTGTGCCGGTACACTGGTAATATCAATCACCGGCCACACACTCGCGCTTTCTGATAATTTCTCAAGCGTTTTTTCAAAATATTTTTCATGCCTGTCTGTATCAGCAGTGGCTTCAATATCACGATCAACCTCATTTTGGATTGCGTTTCCTGCCATAACCGAAGTACTGGCTGTCATACCCACAGCCAAACCGGCCAACAATAAATATTTAAATGATTTATTTGTCATAATCACATCCTCCTATTTTGTCTTGCTCGGATCTTCAATCCGTTGCGGGCTGAGATTCAAGAACATCCTGGCCGCTTCCAATTCCATCAGTTTTGCCTGTAAGATAATATCCGCGGCTTTTTGTTCTGCCATTACTTTTTTGGTTTGTATCATGAACTCAATTTGGTTGATATCACCGCCGGCCGTTGTTTTAGATTTACTCAAAGTGGTTAGGTCAGCCGCAATCGCCTGACGGGCACCCTGACTAATCTGCAATACTTCTTGAGCCAGTGTTTCCAAATAACCATAACGATGCTGAATAATTCTGTTCTTTTCGGCTTCCGTCACTTTCGTTAAATCCGGATCATAGAAAAAGTTCTTCCGAATATAATCTTCGGCCGTTGCTGTATCTCCGGTCGTCGGCAGATATTGTTCCGATCCCATTGACATCGGATTGATACTTGCGATATCATCCCGTTTGCTCTCTTCTTCGTCATCCTCTTTCTTGCTCTTATCTTCATCGTCATCATCATTCATATCCTGATCGGTTGTTCCGCCAAAATACCTGTAGAACATATTCTCATAGGGTAATTTTTTGGGTTTATCGTCAGCTTTTCCCGAGCCACCTTCTGATTCACTGCCTTCTCCGTCACTTGAACCTTGGGCTTCTTTGTTGTTTTTACGGATTTCCCATACCTTCTTTTCTTCCTCTTTAGACTTTACCTTTTGTGCTTCCGACACATAGGATAACATCCGTTGGACACCTTGAATGGCAAACTCCGCTGTTCTAAGGGCATCAAACACAAACCAGGCACGAGCCGTTGTCGCCGAGAAGCCCAGGCCTAATCCCAACATGATTGCAACTAAGTTTTGTTTTTTCATCTTCATGGCCAGCCTCCTTATTTTGACGTAACCGTTTGGGTGTAAACATCACCGGTAATGATGTTATCAATGGCATTCAATTCCATAATCTTTGCCCGCATAGCCGTAATGGCACTCGTCTTTTGCAGATGTTGCGCCTGTAACTTGGCAATCCCTTTCAGCATTCGCAACATATCATCCCGTTCTTGAACTTCCCTTGTGCGTCCTTCCACATCGTCGGTGGATTCTGTTGCCAACGCCACAGCCCGTTGGCCCAGAGCTACAGCCCGCGATCCGGCATTAATTCGGATTTTGTTTTGGTTTTCCCGAACGGAGTCCACATTGTTTAAGTATTGATATTGTTTATCGCTTCCCTTTGAGCCGCCTTTGCCCATCTGGGGATTAACCAACATCATTTCCACAATCTTTTTTCTCAATTTCTCAATTGACTGCGCACCCGGACAGCTGCTGATGGACATCCGCCCTTTCTCATCATATTCAATTGTGTACTTACTATCCTCAGCCAGTGCCGAATGAACACTGCCCAGAATCAGTCCCATGAACGCGAGTTTTATTAAAATATTTTTCATTGTCAAATCCTCCCGTTTATTTTGTTACATCTTCTTTTACGAAATTCGGAATGACCGGAGCTAATTCCGAAGACGTCGGTACCGTTGTTGATGGCGACCATTTATTTTCCGTCTTATAACATTCCTTCATCAGCTTATCCACATCCTTAGGATCATATTTTCCGTCCTCGTTGTAAGACAGCTCACCATAGTCTTTACCACCACATTCAATGTCACAGGCTTTCCAAGCATCTGCCACATCGGTCCCTTTATCCAATTCGCCATTCAAACATTCGGCTTTCTGCGCCGACTTTGCTTTACAAAATACATACTCTTCTTTCTCATTCGGGTCATCCGACAATCTGCAACAATAGTCATATCCGGCCCGTTTGCGTTTTGCCGCCAACCTGAGGGCATCCAAAGCTTCCAAAGCTCCGTCGGCTCCGCCAACCATGGCACCATCAAGACCGCCACCTCCGACAAGACCGCCTACAGCCCCCATCAAAGCATTCATACCGACACCTTCACTACTTTCTTCCCAAAGCAGACAACAGAACTCACCCGTTGAGGCATTGCCACCCGTTAATCCCGAAACACCCATTTCGGCGCAAGCTCTTGTGTCATAATCACGAATGTCTTCATCGTAGTGGAAAGTTTCAATAACCGAATCTACGTTATAAATACCGATACCAATATTCCCAAGATCCAACGTCGGAACCCCGGGGCCTTCTTCGCTTACATAATTTTTAGCATTCAACAACATTGATTTAGCCTCATAGGTAATACCCAACTCATCCGATGTAAATCTCATATCGTCCTGCACGGCATCCAGGGCAGCACTCCAGGCATCTGCCGAGAAAGTATCCATCATCCCTTCGGTTCCCTCTGTTATATCATCTCCCAAGTCTTCCACGTCTTTGGTAAAGCTGTTTCTGATGTCATCCAGACTTGTATTCTTAAGGCCTTCTATGTTTTTACTGATCTGCCTGTACATATCCCCATGCCCAACCTGTTTAAGCCTGCTAAACTCTTTACTGTATTTACTATCTTTAGTCCATTCCAAAAGGTCTTCCCAATCTTTTTGTGTATGATTAAACCCGCCGGAATATCCTTTCACTTTATCCATCACAAAGTTCGCATTATAACTGTCGCCGATTTTGGATTTCGCGGCATTCTGAATAAGAGAAGTTGCTCCCTTGGTATTCACCAAACTACCGGTGCCTCCGGCAAGAACTTCTCCCGTACACATTACGGTCAAAGCCAAACCGATAACCCAAAAGCTCGCTTGTTTTAAGAACATCTTTTTCATGTTTTCCTCCTTACTCCAGCGCATTTAAACCGGAACTGATCAACTCATCACCCATGATGGATACCCGAGTGTTGACGTTTTTCTGTGTTTCTTCCTGCAACCGCAAAATCGTAGCAATAACCGCCAATTGTGATTGGGCGTTGTCTAACTCATCTTGCGTCTTGGATAACATATTGGAAACCTTCGTTGCATCCGTTTGGGCAATCCAAGCCTTGGCCAAAGCTGTTGTTGATGCCATTTCTTTGGATGTTGCCAAATCCGAATTTCGGGTAGATTTTCTGCTTTCCGACCACGACAACCGTCCGTCTTCACCATCTCTTTTTGCCGGATAAACAATTGTCTGATTCAATCGTTCAACAACTTCCTGGGCATTACACCCGCAACTTTTGATTTTAATTTCTCCATATTTTGAATCTTTTCCCAACAGGTTTTGTAACCCTTCATATTTACCGGTAACCACGGCTGAAGGTTCTGTCAAAGCTTGTTGCATTTCCTTACCGACGGAACCAGCCCCCTTTTTCAATCCGCTCAAGGTACTGTTTACCAAGTTTTTATGTGTTTGTATCATATCTTTCATGATATCACTTTGGCTCTGGTCAACCGTTTGTGTTACCACCTCTCCGAAACCATAGGTCGGGACCTGTGCCCAAACAGGGGTACTTATCACTAAAACACCGGCCAACATTAAATAGGTATATAATTTTGTCATTGCTCCCTCCTATTTTATATTTTGCTTTCACCCACAGCACCTTTTGAGATACTCTGGAGAATCTGTATGGCTTCCACACCGGCGGCAGTCGCTTCAATTGCCGACGCGTGCAACGACCTTTCATAAATCCGCCTGTCAAGCCCCAGCATCAACTGCAATGCCGATGACAATTCTTTTCCTTTAGCCATCTGTTTGGCCCGCTCTTCTTTATCCGACTGGCTCGCATCAACGGCCGCATTCACGGTTTCAACTGCCCCATAAGCAACTGCGTTAGCTGCTGCATTATTTAAATTTGTTCCTTGTCTTTCGTAAATGTTTCTCAACTGGCTTTGTGAATACGTGTCACCGATATTGGCATGCACAACCCAATCGTTCTCCGATTGTGAAGATGCATTGGATCCGTCATAATTGGAATAAGCTTTCAATCCCGAAATATCCACATCGGCATCAGTATTGCCGATGGCGCCGCTTCCGTTCCCTGCGCTCTTACGTGTTTCGGTAATAATTTGATTTAGTTTCTCGCCTTTTGTTCCGGAAACCTGTTGAAGCCCCCATTTCCCATCATCACCATAACCCTGATTTCCGACATGGTCGGTATAGTCCAATTCTTTATGTTTTAAAGACTCCTGTTTGAATTGGGTCAATATGGATTCTAACTGTTCCTTCATATCCGGCGATATGGTGCCCATATACGCTTCATACTCTGACATGATCGGGATAATAAACGCCTTCCCCGGCGTCGCTGCCATACACGCTACCATTATGGCTAATGCTCCGACACCCCATTTTAATTTACTCATAGCAACCTCCTTTATTTAAAGTGAACACAAGGCAGAAGGCTTCGCATAGGCTCCTCCTATTTTCTTTTATTCTATCACAACAAATCAAGCTGTCAAGTTTTTTTGCCTAACTTTTTTTGGACATAAACCTTGACAACGTTTGAAAGTAGCATGGCTACGGTCATTGGTCCGACACCGCCGGGAACGGGCGTTATAGCTTTAGCAAGCCCTAAAACCCCCTCAAAATCTACATCTCCGAATATTTTACCCGATGATTCGCGGTTAATCCCGACATCAATGACAATCGCTCCTTTTTTAACAAAATCCTTACCGATTAAATGTGGATGCCCAGCCGCCACAACTAAAATATCTGCTTCTTGGCATACCTCTTTTAAATCTTTGGTGTATGAATGGGCCTGCGTAATAGTACATTGATTTTCCAACAACAACTGTCCCACCGGTTTACCAACCAAACAGGATCGTCCCACGATAACGGCTCTTAATCCTTCCAATTTTGGACAAACACTTCGGATTAAAGCTATACAGGCCAACGGTGTGCACGGCACCAATCCCGGCCGTCCCGTAAACAATTTTCCCAAATTGGAATGACATAATCCGTCTACATCTTTATCCGGACAAATACTTTCTACAACCTCATAAGAATCCAAATGTGCCGGTAAAGGCATTTGAACCAGAATACCATCCACCGACTCATCCTTGTTTAAATCCTGAACAACGGCTATCAGCTCTTCTTGTGTCACTACCGGCGGCAACTTAAACAAGTCCACTTTTATACCCACTTCTTCAGCTGCCCGCATTTTTCCCCGAACATAGATCTGACTGGCCGGATTATCCCCAACCAAAATAACCGCCAACTTCGGAGCACTCGGAAACGTTGCTACCTGCTGCTTCAGACTGGCTCTGACATCCGCCGCCATTTTTTTTCCGTCTATAATTTTTGTCTGCATAGCCCGTCTCCTTTACTTATACTCAATCACGACATCTCGCTTCAGTTCCGACAGAATTTGCCGAGAAATCAGCTCCATTTTTTCGCCCTCTATTTGAGCCTTCAACTCTGCATCCGTTGGCATAATCCGCTTTTCACTTTCCTGACATTTCATAAAGTACAGCTGCCCTGCCGGCGTATCCAAAGGTCCGGCCACTTTTCCAAAATCAACACTTTTCAGCATCGGCGCAATATCCGCTGGCAACTGAGCCGGGCTAACCTGTCCCTGTTGTAAAGTTCCCGGCAAAGCATCATCTTTAACAATATTCCGAAATGCCGGACATCCGCCCTTAACCTTCTTCTTCAGTAATGTTGTGGCCACACTGTCTTTAGGAACGATCACCTGCATTAGATCCCATATTTTAATGCTATCTCCTTTGACTGCTTCTCGTTTATTCAACATCAAAATCAGGGCGTATCCGTTTTTAATTCGGATTGGCCTAGATAACTGTCCCGCTTGCATTCTCTTTAAAACAGGTTCTATTTCCGGCCCGTAATAATCGGCAGATACGTCTATAATCCGACCCCCCTGTACCCGACTGTCTGAAATAGAGTGCAGTTCCACCATCGTTTTAAAGTCAGCCCCGTTTTGCAACCGCTGCCAAACACCCAACGCTTCTTCTTCCGAAGCCAATACGATTTCCGCAAATGAAACCACATCACGGTCTAAATCTTGACGAATCAGTTCTTTTCTGGCCTTAATTTCTGCCGGCATAACCGCTGTCATTCGGCCTGATTTTTGCAAAATACGCAACCACCCCAAATTAGCCTGCGTTTGATCAACCAGAGTTTGATAAGGTATGCCTTGTTTCTTCATCATTTCTTTAAAGCCACCGGCCGGCAAACCGTTTTGATGTTCCAAATGATTTAAAGCGTTTTGGATATCCGCACTTGTTACCTGAATCCCCTGCCTACTGATTTCCTGTAATTTAATGCGTTCATCAATCAAATCCGATAAGGCTTCTTCCCTCAGTTTATCTGTTAATTTACCGACCAGACCGGCCTGTTGCAACATAATCATTTTTGCCCGCATTTCAACATCAAACGCCGATATCGGCATATCATTGACGATTGCCTTAATTTCTCCGGCGGTTGCTGATCCGACCATCATTAATAAAGTCACGATAAAAGCAAATAATCGCACTACATACCTCCCAATGTTTTTAAGATTACCTTCCCCATAAACGAGAATGATCCTTTATAATTTCGATCCCGGGTAAATGATTTTTCAACATCAAAAATGAACGCTGTACATTCATTGTCATAGCGCATGCTGGCTGTATATTTTACAGGTCTTCCTTTCCCGTCTTTCCCGGACAGATCGTACCGATAAGACCCCGACAGACTTAGGTTTTTCGTCAATTGACTGCTGGCCCGATAAACGATTTCTTCTCGGGCGCTATATCTATTATCCCCGATCCGATAAGCCTTTCTCATAACGTAACTCAAGCCCAGTTTTAACGGGGCTGCACCGACACCGACACCGATTTCATTTTTTTGTGCTTTCAATTTCTTTTGTTCCAAACGCGCCCGGTAAAAGAAGGTCAGATAAGGAATAGAAATCTGTACCCGTCCCACATAGTTTGAAAAGTGAGATTTATCATATCCCATCAGGCCTGCCATCAATTCATCATCATCAAATCGATACGATTGTCCCACCAAAGCCAAAATGGACTGTTTTTTCTTATGATTAAATTGTGACCATTTTAGACCATAGTTAATCCGTTGTCCGGGCTCCACCCGATCATAACCCGAGAATCGGTTTGTTGAAAACAAATCTGTATCGTCAAAATCAAAGACAAGACTGTCCACATTCGGTATTTTTTCGTCATTACCGCCGTTCCCCGAAGCGACAAACATCACAATCGGCTCAAAAATTTGTGTGCTGTCTTCATCATTACGCACAAAGGGATACCGAACCGTCGTTGAAAAATTCGGATAAAAACGGCCCGTATTATAAGTTTCATTGGCTTTTCTGTCTGAAAACGGATAAAGGCCCGTATCAACCGCATACCCGTCGGCTCGTATGTATCCTTCCATATCCATGGCAATACCGCCAAATCCGATATAGGGTATTTTGACTCCTTCCGTTATGGATAAACGATTTGATTTAAAGTGTTCGCGGTTATTAAACATCATAGCATTCACATTTGTATAGGCGTATAAACCGTTATCCGCAAGCGGCGCAGTATTGTACTGGTAATCCATCACCGGTAACAAAACCGGGATTGACAGACTACTGACACCATTTTGCAAACTTTGGAATGAATATGTTTTAAATCTGAAATAATTTCTGTTCCCAAAACGCTCTGCTGCCAAAAACGATGTCAGGAACGGATCTGAATCATCAACACCCGGTAATTTATAACGTCTGAAATAGGTATCGGTTGATACCTTATATAACTCTCCCGACAACTTCCAATCTTCTGTTATGTCATACCGAAAATCCGCTCTAATATGCCCTTCTTTTGATCTGTCTCCCCGATTTTCCGTTCCGCTTAACTTCACATTCAGCGCCCCCTCTTCAAATATTCCTTGATAATCCAACAACCCCATCGGGAAATGATCGGGAGCAATCATCGGTGTCACAATCAAATTTTGATTGTCGGCCAAGTTTAAAAAATAAGGCAGGGAAACAGTATGTCTCATTTCATGTGTACTGCTCCATCCCGGGGTTAAAAATCCGCTACGCCGTTTAACCGTAAAGTCGGGAATTCGGAAGTAAGGAACATAAAAAACAGGAACTTCTTTTACTTCAAAAAAGGAATGCGTAAAGATCAAGTCTTGAGCTTCCGCATCATCTTTGACATGTTTGGAGTGTAATTGCCACAAAGGCGCTTTTCCTTCACACCTGTCACAAGGTGTATAAACAGCATCCGTCAAATAGGCATCCCCATTTTCTTTTCGTTCCATGGTTTCGGCTCCCATAAAACTACCTTCATAAAACAAAACATCCGTTTTTCCCGATGTCATGGCACTCAAATCACCTGTCAAGACTCCGTTTTCTGTGTGGGCTACGGTTCCGTCTTTTGTTGTAATCTTAATTTCTGAAGGCGCCCTAATGACATTTTCCGTTTTGTTGAATGTAATTTTATCCGTCTCCACCGTCATACCATCTTGTGTCAAGACAACATTCCCTTTGGCATTCAATTCATTTTTCTTTTGGTTATAGGATACCGAATCGGCCTCAAAATCAACAGGCGCTTTCGTATTAACAGGGGCAATTTTGATATCCACTCCTGCAACGGCTTGAGTGGCTCCCAACAATAATAAAATCACACCCGCTTTCCAAGGCCGCCAAAGCATTATTTTGGTGCACGCTGCCCAACCTTTTTGAATCAAAGCTAATCCCTTTCCCACAAATAAAATCGGCAAAAACACATTCAATACCAATAAAATCAGGCACCATAAATTCTTTCCCGCCAGATTTTCAAAAACCAAAGCCAGTGACTGCACGACCAGAGCCATTAAAACCGTCATATTGATTCGGCCCACTTGGCCGCGACGATTATAATAGCCCGACAAAACACCAAAAATAACCAAAAACAAAAAGGTGATATTGTAAATCGGTTGTATCAACCTTTTAACAAACTCTACTTTGTGTTTTCGCCACAACGGGGCTTGATTTCCCACATCCGCTAATTTTTTATTCCACAGTTCCGCCATAGATAATTCCCGCACATCCAATTTTCGGCCGCCTCCCTCTTCCGTTTCGGCAAAGTTCATCGCATATTTGTCAAATTTCAGGATTGAATACTGTTTTGTCGCCGGATTATACTCCTGACGAGACCCGTCATAAAATTCCACCCGAATACCGTCGGGCTCTTGAAAAACCGTTCCGTGCGTTGCCGACAAAACCGACACTTTTTGG
>Ga0310690_10000533_pt1 | contig 79666 bp, 68 predicted proteins | sample AusTroGonzalo_MG_2_FD_207661 | JGI IMG/M metagenome (GOLD analysis project Ga0310690, IMG submission 207661) | Bovine rumen microbial communities from tropical cattle in Woodstock, Queensland, Australia - Gonzalo_04 (v2) (version 2) | ecosystem: Host-associated > Mammals > Digestive system >...
ATCATGACAGTGATACTGGCAGCGTTTATCGTCTATCAGTGCAACAACAAGCCCGACTTCAAAGAACCCAAGGGTCATCGTCCTCCACCTCGCATGGAGATGCAAGACCATCATCATCCCTCCGAAAGACATCTCTCGGAGCATCCATCCGAAAGACCTCCTCATGGGGAGTTCCGTCGTCAGACACCCCCACCCTTTGTGGGCGAACGCGACATCCTGTCTATCGTGGTGCTGCTGTTGATGTTTGGTGCCAACCTGGGTATCAAGGGCTATTTCCGCAGTCGTGAAGACCACAAGCGACTGGCAGAGCTGGAACATCAGAACCTGGAACAGCAGCTGGAGTATCTGCGCTATCAGATCAACCCCCATTTCTTCATGAACACGCTCAACAACATCCACGCCCTGGTGGATATCGACCCTCAGAAGGCACAGGAAACCATTGTCGAGTTGTCGAAGATGATGCGTTTCGTGTTGTATGAAGGCGACAAGAAAGGTGTGCCCCTGACCAGGGAGATGGAGTTTATCCGTACCTATGTCAAGCTGATGCAGTTGCGTTATACCGACAAGGTCAGGATTACCCTTGACCTGCCTGCCGAGGTGCCCGATAACACCCTACCACCATTGATACTCATCTCGTTTGTGGAGAATGCCTTCAAGCATGGGGTCAGCTATCAGCACGAGTCGTTCATCGAGATAAAGGCCGCTGTTGAGGACCATCACCTGCTCTTCACCTGTCGCAACTCAAAGGCGGAGAAAATCCATGAGGAAAGGCTACGGACAGGTGACAGCCTGTCGGAGAAGAAGGGTGGCGTGGGACTGGCTAACGTCAGGAAACGCCTGAACCTGCTCTATGACCGCAACTACAGCCTTCGCATCCACGATGCTGCCGATGTCTATACTGTTGAACTTAATATTCCGCTGTCATGATCCGCTGTCTTGCCATCGATGATGAGCCGTTGGCTCTGCAACAGCTTGTTGCCTATATCAACAAGGTGCCGTTTTTGGAACTGGCAGCCCAGTGCCAAAGTGCCTTGGAGGCTCGGAAGTTTCTGGAGAGCGACACCGTGGATGCCATCTTCTGCGACATCAACATGCCCGACCTTAATGGCATGGACTTTGTGAAGTCGCTGGTGTCACCACCCCTCATCGTCTTCACCACCGCCTATTCGGAATATGCCGTCGAGGGCTTCAAGGTCAACGCTGTCGATTATCTGCTGAAGCCCTTTGGTCTACAGGATTTCCAGCGTGCTGCAAATAGGGTTCTTGAAAGGTGGAAGGTGGAGAGTGGAAAGTGGAAAGAGAATACACCATCCACCATCAACTATCCTCCTTCCACTTCCCACCTTCCACTTTCCTCTCAAAAAGATGCCAGTCTTTTCCTCAAGACTGACTATCGCGTGGTGAAGGTGGCGGTGGAAGATATCCGCTATGTCGAGGGCATGAGCGAGTACCTGAAGGTGTGGGTAGAGGGTGAGACGAAGCCTATCATCACCCTGTTGGCCATGAAAAAGCTGGAGGAGCGACTGCCTGCCCATTTCATGCGCATTCATCGTTCCTATATTGTTAATCTCAATAAGATTCAGGAGGTCAACAAGAACCGCGTCATCCTTGATGCACAGACCAGCCTGCCTGTGGGCGAGCTGTATAAAGAGGCTTTCCAGAACTATCTGCAGAGTCGCTTCATTCAGTAATCACTCCTTCCACTTTCCTCATTCCTCATTCTGCTGCTGCAGCAGCTTCATGTACTCTTCATACGAGATAAAGCGTCCTCCCATGCTGCGGAGGTGAGGTGTCTCTAACTGACAGTCAATCAGCTTGCCACCATGTGCCTCATACAACTTGGCGAGGAAGATGAGGGCGAGCTTCGAGGCACTGGGCACCAACGAGAACATGCTCTCGCCAAAGAAGGAGGTGCCGATGGTCACGCCATAGAGTCCACCCACCAACTGTTTCTGATCCCACACCTCCACACTGGCAGCAAAGCCCTGGCGGTGTAGCTCTGTGTAAGCCTCGATGATATCTGTTCCCAGCCATGCACCATCTTCCTGATGACGGCTCTGAGCAGTAGCACAGCCATGGATTACGCCATCGAAGTCGCGGTTGATGGTAACGTCATACTGATGACTCTTGATAAGCTGACGCATGGAGTGGCTGATGTGGATCTCGTTGGGGAAGATGACAAAACGCTGCAGAGGACAGTACCAGTATGGCTCCTCCTGATATTGAAAGGAATACCACGGGAAGAAGCCGTTGCTATAGGCCAGCAGCAGGCGGTCCACACTCAGGTCGCCACCTACTGCCACCAGTCCGTCATCCTCACCAAGGTGAGGGTCAGGAAACCATAGCTTATCGTCTAATTGGAAAACCAAATTAATTGAGAATTGAGAGCTGAGAATTGAGAATTGAAACGTTGGCTTCGCCACCGTTTTTCAGACTGCCGAAGAGTATCTCACGCATCAGCAGGGGCTTGAGGCGCTGACTGATGACACGATCCATCTCTCGGGCACCATACTCACGGGTGAAGCCCTCCTTCAGCAGCAGGGCGAAGGCCTCATCGCTGAGAGTCATCGTCACCTGCTTGGCCTTGAGTTTCTCCTGCAGCTCACCGAGTTTCTTCTTCAGAATCAGCGTAGCCATCTGCTCGTCCATATCATTGAAGACCACAGTACCCGTCAAGCGGTTGATGAACTCGGGCTTGAAGGTCTTCTTCACCTGTTTCAGCATGGCCTCACCACGCGACATATTGCCTGTGAAGCCGATATTTGCCTGTCCAGCAAACTGTGCTCCGGCATTCGAGGTCATGATGAGGATGACATGACGGAAGTCTGCCTTGCGTCCCTTGTTGTCGGTCAAACGGGCATAGTCCATCACCTGCAGCAGGATGTTATAGATGTCTTGGTGAGCCTTCTCTATCTCATCGAGCAGCAGCACACAGTTAGGCGTCTTACGGATGGCATCAGTCAACAGACCACCATCCTCATAACCCACATAACCTGCAGGCGAGCCGATGAGCTTGGCCACCGTATGTTTCTCGGTATATTCACTCATGTCGAAACGCAGCAGCTGGATGCCCAGCTCCTTGGCCAGCACACGTGCCACCTCTGTCTTGCCCACACCTGTAGGACCGACAAAGAGCAGTGAGGCCAGCGGCTTGTTGTCATCCAACAATCCGGCCTTCGCCATCTGCACAGACTCCACCACCTGACGGATGGCTTCGTCCTGACCATAGATCTGTTTTAAGATTTGAGGTTTGAGATTGAAGAGCCGCTCGTTGTCGTCATCATCATTCATCGCCAGCGCATCCACCTTACAGGTCTTCGACAGCACCTCCGCAATCTCCGCTTTCGTCACTTTTGCGGCGGTAGCAAACTCTACATTCTCCACTCTACACTCGCAAGCAGCTCCAGCCTCATCAATCAAGTCGATGGCCTTGTCAGGCAGGAAGCGGTCGTTCACGTGTTTATTGCTGGCATCCACGGCGAAGTCGAGGGCTGCCTCATCATACGTCACACCATGGAATGACTCATACTGCTCGCGCAACTGTCGGAGGATATGCTTGGTCTCTTCGGGCGATGGCTCAGGGATGTCAATCTGTTGGAAACGACGCACCAAGCCCTTGGAGCGCGAGAAATGACGGTTATACTCTTCATAGGTCGTAGAACCAATGAAGCGGATACTGCCAGCCTCGAGGTAGGGCTTCAGCATGTTCGAGGCATCCATAGACCCCTCACCAGTAGCTCCGGCACCCACCAGGGTGTGTATCTCGTCAATATAGACGATGTTCTTGTCGCTCTCCTCCTGAATGCCGTCCATGATCTGTTTGATGCGGTTCTCAAAGTCGCCACGATACTGCGTGCCAGCCAACAGCGTGCCGATGTCGAGCTGATAGACCTTACTGCCCTTCAGTCGTTCGGGCACCCTACCCTCCTCTATCATACGTGCCAAGCCCCAGACGAGGGCTGTCTTGCCCACGCCAGGCTCTCCCACATGCAGCGGGTTGTTCTTGTCGCGCCTGCAGAGCACCTGTATGGTACGCTGTAACTCCTGTTCACGTCCTATCAGCGGGTTATGCTTCTCGTAGAGCTCGTTCATGCAGGTCACCAGTCTGCGCCAGGCAGCATCAGGCTTATGCTCGCCGGTCTCCTCCTCCATACGGTCCTCAAACTCACAGGAGCTGACCAGCTCACTCATAAAGTTGCTCTCCTTATCGCCCAGGGCATCCAGCAACAGATAGCAGGCCCACGAGTCCTCCAGATGTAACAATCCCATCGTCAGATGGGGAATATCCAAGGCCTTAGCACTGCTGTAATACACCTGCTGACAGGCAATCTCTATCACCTTACCCATCTGCGCCGAGGCCTCAGGGTTGTAGTCGCGACCTTCTGGCACCGTCTCGATATGCTCCAGATGCTCCTCCAGTCGGTCAGCAAACACCTCTATCGGATAGAAGATGTTCAGGGCCTTGTTGAAGTTGAACTCATCTATCAGCACCCACAGCAGGTGTTCGGGCATGATAAACTCATGCCGGTATTCCTTGCAGCATTTCAGGGCTTCGTTCAGCACCAGTGTAGTACGCTCTGTCTGTTTTATCTCTGCCATTATTCTTCACTTATCACTCATCACTTCTCACTTCTCACTCATCACTCATCACTCATCACTTCTCACTCCTCTTCCGGCTCCACAGTCAGGCGCAGCGGAAAGCCTGCCTCGCGGGCCATACTTGTGGCCTTACGCACCTTCGAGGTGGCCACATCATAGCTGTAGATGCCCACCACCGCCTTGTCGGAGTGATGCACCTGCAGCATCAGCGTCTCTGCCTCGGCCTCGCTCTTGAAAAACACCTCTACCAGCACCTTCACCACAAACTCCATAGTGGTGAAATCATCATTGTAGATAGTCACCTTAAAGCGCCTCGGTTCACGCAGGTCAGTATGTTGTTTTTCTTTTAAACCTGTCTGTTCTTTTGCCATTTCACATTTTTTTATCTGCAAAGATACGTATATTTGCGAGAATATTACTATATTTGCAACAATTTTAGTATTGTTTATTACAATTGCTATGAATATTTGTACAAAGAACCTAAAAAAGACACTACTGACCGCCACCGTTCTAATACTGTTTGCTATGGCCAGTTGCACCAATCGTCAAGCCATGTCTGCTACAGGCGATTCGGGCTATAACACGGCTGATTCTATCATCTCTGACATTGGTGACCACCGTGAGTTCCAACGTCTGATAACTGTCACTGACAGCTTCGAGCATATCGGTGAGATACCGAAGGTGAGAGCCATCTTCTATACCACCATCGCCTATAACATGCTGGGACAGCATCGCAAGGCGCTGCATCTCTATTATCAGTTGGCTGCCATCCCTGCGGATTCTCTCGACTGTCAGGCTAATATCGAGTCATATATCTACGCCTCCAAAGACTATGTGCGACTGCTTTGCGATATGCGCCGTTATGACCGGGCCCTGCGTGAGGCTCAGAATGCAGACCGCAAGTTGAAGGCTGCGGGCTATAACACGTTTAGTGACCATCACGACATCGCCCAGATGATTGGCGAGAGTCAGTTCTACTTAGACAAAGAAGAAGAGGCCAGAATGAACTTTGAGAAGTCGCTGCAGGGCATCTATATACGACTGAGCACTAACAACGGGCCACTCGATCTGCGTGAGTGTCAGAAGACCATGAACGCCATCGCCAGAACCCTTATGCACAGGGGACATTACGACGAGGCAGCGCCCTGGATTGCCCGTCAGGACTCACTGTTAGCCGTAGCAGATAGTCATCCTCAGCGCGACTCAGTCTTTGTCGATGAGATGAAGGCCGACATCAGCTATAGCAAGGCGTTGCTGGCCAATGGTCAGGGACGTATCGAGGAGGCCGAGCGTGCCTTTGCCGAGTATCAGTCCACCCAGACTGCCCAGCAGCTGGGCAATATCATCAGCAGCAACGAATACCTCCTGCAGGCCCAGCGTTATGAGGAGGCTGCACAGAACTATATCCTGCTCGATCATTTCCTGAAAGAGGGTGGTTACAAGGCCGACCTTGAGAACATCGGTCGCTATATGATTCCTAAGTACAAGGCCAACCTGCTGGCAGGTCATATCGACACAGCCATGTTCATTGCCACCAAGGTAGCCGACTATTATGACATAGCCCTTTTACGCCAGAAGATCATTGATGCCGACCTGTTGGCCACCGTCTATGACACCGAGGGCAAGGAGCGTCAGATTGTAGAGCAGCGGGCAGAGCTGTCGCAGCAGCGTCTCATGGCCGTAGGCATCATCATGTTCCTCGTCATCATTTTCTTCCTCATCTATGGCATCCAGCGTCGCAAGGCCTTCCGAAAGCTGAGCGAGACCAACCGCCAGCTGATGCTCGCCAACCAACGGGCAGAGGAGTCTGCACGCATGAAGACCAAGTTCATCCAGCAGATATCCCACGAGGTACGCACACCCCTCAATGTCCTTTCAGGCTTCAGTCAGGTGCTCGCCACTCCCGATATCGATATCAGTGGCGATGAGCTACAGACCATCAGTCATAAGATTGTAGAGAACAGTGAACGCATCACGAAGCTGGTCGATAAGATGCTCGACCTCAGCATGATAAACAACGATGCCGACATCGAGTGCCACGACACTGTCACACCTGCTAACATAGCCAAGCAGGCCATCGACACCAGTGGCATCAAGAATGCCACCCACCTTCAGTTCCTGCTGCAGATGTCGCCAGAGGCCGAGTCCCAGACCTTTGTCACCAACCAGAAGTGTGCCGTCAAGGCCCTCACCCTCCTGCTCGACAATGCCATTAAGTTCACCCACCCCTTGGCTTTCAAGGGTCGCAAGGCAGACAGTCCCACCGTCACGCTAAGCGTCAGCATTCATGATGACAAGGCCCTCTTTGTCATCAAGGACACCGGCATCGGCATCCCTTCTGATCAGGCCGAGAATATCTTCACCGAGTTCGTTCAGCTCGATGAATACTCCGATGGCACTGGCATCGGTCTCTCCATCGCCCGCTCTCTGGCTCGCCACATGCATGGTGACATCACCCTCGACACCACCTACACCTCCGGTGCCCGGTTTGTGATGACGCTGACATCGAATTAGGCCATCTTTGTTGAACATTCTTCGGAAAAAATTTGTTTTTTACAAAATAATTACTAATTTTGCCAAATGAACGAAGGATATATATATCACATATTGATGATGGCCGCCTATCTTTGGCCAGAAGGTCAACGGGTGGAAAAAGATCCTGCCACTCATGTGAGGCAGTTCCTTGAGAACAACTATGGAGAGCAGGTTGCCATTGACGGGATGGCGGTTTTGACCACTTTAAGAAGTCAGAACATGATGCTGACTGAAATCGGTAGGGAAGATGCGATAAATGCCAAGTTGCTGAATGCTGGCATGAACTTCTCGAGCAACACCTATGAGACCAGTATGGGTCTATTAGCATTCTTCATGGGTCTGGCCTATGAGATTTGGGGAACCAACATCAATTCTACCGTTAAGGAAAAGTTGTATACCATAGCAGCTCTTCTGGGGTTGGAGACAAAAGAGGTCGATATCCTGTTAGACATGACGAGGCCTGAAGCGGTAAGTCCGAGAACAACTGCACTGCGAGTGTTAGAATTGCCACCTACAGCCACTGCTGACGAAATCAAGGTCGCCTATCGGAGGCTCTCCTTAAAATATCATCCAGACCGGAATGCAGACAAGAGTGAGTCAGAAAGAAAAAACGCGGAACAGCGATTCAAAGAGATTGTGGCAGCCAAACAATTATTGGACAACATCCATATTTAAACATATATTCGTATAACTAAAAACTGAAAGACAATGAAAGATGACATTCTGAACATCCCTGAGGGAAAGTTGGCCGCAGACAGTGATGCCGCCAAGAGAATCCGTGAGCAACTGAAGGAGAAGATGCGCCAAGGCAAGCCTATCAACATTGGTGGCCCCGGCAGCGACCTTCCCGATCAGGGTGGAAACTCACTTACTGTACAGCCAGGCAAACTGGCTGTACAGCAGTGGTACGAACGTGAGCCATGGCGTCTTGAAGGAGAGAAAGAGGGTATGTCTAGATTCTTTCCAAGGTTTCAGTTATACAAGATGGATGACGGCAGGTTATATTGGCATGGAAAAATTCATCTCGGTCTTTTAGAAGACGGCTGGGACTGGGAGATTGCAGCCATATACAACAACGACCACCCCGCCCCTATCATGGGTGGTTCCGTTCATGTCGTCTTAATTACCCCCGACATCAACACCATTATCAATGCATTGGGCTGGCGCCCTCATCATCTTCTTACCGACCCTGTTGACGGTACCTATCTATGCACAACTCGTAGCTCTGACATGAGTTATGGCACTGCTTATGAGACCACTGCCGTCCAGACGCTGACATGGGCCATGAAATGGCTGTCTGCCCTAGAATTAGTCCTTTCCGGCGAGATGTCTCCCGAAACATTCAACAAACCAGATGGTATTTAGCCTATGCAAGCACAATATGTTGTATTCACGAAGCGTGCATTCAATGCTATCGTGACAGAGACTCTGGCCAGACACCCTATTGAGACAGGAGGCATCTTCCTCGGCTATATGCTAGACAATGGTATCTGGGCTGTTGTTGAGACCATTCCCCCAGGTTTGAAGACCGTCAATCAAGTCGCATATTTCGAATATGACACAGAATTTGTCAACTATATGGCCAATGTCGTTGCCAAGCAATATCGTGAGAAGATACAGGTATTAGGCCTTTGGCATCGACATCCAGGCAGTTATGACACCTTCTCTGGGACTGATGACGGTACCAACAAGCTTTTTGCCAACGGCACACCAGAAGGTTGCGGTTCTATCTCTGCCCTGGTGAATTGTGACCCTCAGTTGCGTCTGACCATGTATGCCGTTGACAAAGACGTCCACTACACCTCTATTCCTTGGATTGTTGACGAAGGCGACATTATCCCAGAAAATCTGCTGGCGCTGAGATATGAAGACACTAATGCCTTGCCTTCTCCCGACCTTATGAGACCTAAGAAATCAGAAATCCAAAAAGAAGACAGCCATGGAGCTAAAGATTCAAAAGAAGACAAGCCCAAAAATTGCCTATCCCGCATCTTTGGAGGCTAAGCACTATCTTGGAGAGCTTTGGGGGTATTATGTAGAGAACACCCGTTTCTATAATATCCTGCCAGACGATGCGCCAACAGACAAACATCGTCAGGAGTTATTAGGCCATATTGTGGATACATGTCCTTTTGAGGAAAGTCGTATTTCGTGGCTCATTCCCAAAGAGGTACCTTCCATGATTAATGCCTCTGGCGTGGACCTTCTTAGAAAGATGATGAACAAGAAGCAGGATGACCATGAGAGCAGCACCCCCAAAACCAACCACACCGACAAAGTAATTGGTTTCTGGAAAAACGGCAAGTTGCATTTTGTTCATACAGAAGACATGATGGAATGCGAACAAGAACCGTACTCACTTAAGTTGGATGTCTTCTCACGTAATACTGGCATTCTGGAGTCAGACATCATGATGAAGAAAGGCGCCTTGTTTATCGGTTGTGGTTCCGTAGGCAGTCTTGCCGCTTTGGAGTTGGCCAAGGCCGGTGTCGGTCGTTTCATGCTGACAGATAATGATATCTTCGGCTATCACAATATCTGTCGTCACCAGTGTGGTCTTTACGATGTAGGTCGCTACAAGACCGAAGCTCTCCGCGACCGAATACTGCAAATCAATCCTTATGCCGAGGTCCACACCTTCAACATGCCCATTCAGGATGTTCCTTTGGCCGAGCTGACTGCCTTTTGCGATCCCGACACCATTGTGATTGGCGGTGCCGACAACAGGGCTGGTGACCTGTATGGCAACCAGATTGCCCAGCAGGTTGGCATGCCATTTATGTCTATTGGCTGTTGGGAGCGTGCCTTTGCCGGTGAGATTTTCTATTGTTTGCCGACAGGTATGCCTACCTATGATGATTTTGTAGAAGTAACAGGTGTGATGTCAGGCAGAGTGACACAAAACCGCCGTTTCTATACGACAGAGGAAGACTTAAAGCGTGTGTCTTTCGAGCCAGGCATTTCTGTGGACATAGACTTTGTTACGGTCATTGCCATGAAACTGGCCATTGATCTCTTGAACCGTGACAATCCCAATTACACCCAACGGTTGTTGCCCCATCTGACACAGTACACCTTAGTATGTAACACCAATGACCCCAAGGTTGGCGGTGATATGGCCGAGATTTTCTCCTATCCCCTACAGGTGTCAACAAGCATCAATGTACCCTACGCCAAAAAGAAATAAACAAATATGGAGTTTGACCAATACGGACGATTAAAGAATCCTGGATTCCCCTCTACGGCACCAGTTGACAATTACATCCACGTGCAGAACGTACGCACAACAAGTACGTTCCCATGGTGGGATTGGTTCAACGACCACATCATCGACATCGGAAACTTTATTGCCAAGGGCACGGAGTACATCCTCAGTGGCCTCACGTGGATTGCCATCATTATTGGAGCCATATTCGCCATTACCACTTTATATCAGGTATGGACAGAAAACAGTTTCATTGCGGCATTATTTATAACAGTCATCGGAGGTGGTATCCTTTATTACGTCTTCCTGATTATATTTGGTATAATATATTGGATAGTCTCCATTGCACTTGCTATTATCCGCTACATCTTCTATAATGCCTACACTTTTCTGCTTTTCATTGCCATCTGTTTGGGAATATGGCTGTTTTAACAGTCATCCGTGTACAATAGTCTTACAATGATTTCATATGAAAAAAGGGAAATATGACATATTCATCAGTTATCGCAGAGTTGGAGGTGCACAATATGCCCGCATCCTTCAGTTAATGCTCATTCAGAGAGGCTATAAAGTCTTTCTCGACTATGATGAACTCACTGATGGTATCTTCGGAGACCACATCAAAGCAGCCATCAAGGAAGCTCCCATCTTTATGCTTGTGCTGTCGGCTCACTCGATGGAACGCTGTGTGAACGAGGATGACTGGGTACGTCAAGAAGTCATGTTAGCTATTGAAGAAGGAAAGCATCTGATTCCAATTAACCCCGACAACAGTTTTGACGGTTTTCCTGATAATACTGATGAGAAAAAAATACCGAAGATTATCCGTGACAGCGTCAATTCCCATCAGTTTTCAGAGATTGGTTTCGGTCAAACGCTGGGCGTAACGATCGACCTGATGATTAAGGATCGTTTAGTTCCGACGTTAGGAGAGCGTAACGTCTCCGCCCATGTTGACACAAATTATACTGCTGCACAAACATCACTTCAGAAACTAGATGCCCACAATCGCTTTATGAAGCGTCTTGGCATTGCATGTGTGGCAGCAGTTATTCTGATAGCCCTCGGCATCAGCTTCTGGTTCTGGCAATATCAGAAATCAAAAGACCAGGCCGAAGCAGATGCCCAGGCATTAGACAAACTCCGAACAGAGTTAGAAGAGAAATACCGTGATTTGGGGTTGCAATTCTCTCCTACTCTCTCTATGAATCAGATGAACACAATCGATACTCTTCTTCAGAATATGACAGTTGTTCGCCCAGACACACTATGGATGAGTCAATTTGAATTTACAGTAGGGCAATGGCATGGAATAAAAGACGAGCCCTTTGACCAAACACTAAAACAAATGCCCATGACCGAAGTGTCATATGGCGATATCTATATGTTCCTTGGCATGCTACGTGACATGACCAATCTCAACGTGGCTCTCCCATCCGTAGAAGAATGGGAATATGCTGCTCGGGGGGGCTCAAGTAAAGAGGAAACACAATATGTAGGCAGCGATGAAGCAGATGCCGTTGCATGGTACAAGGACAACTCTGGCGGTCATGCCCATCCCAGTGATGGTCAGCAGGGGAAAGAACCTAATATACTCGATCTCTACGACATGAGTGGTAACGTCAGTGAGCTTTGCAACACAGCATATTCATCTGACACTGACAATTCACCCTTTACTGTCTGCGGCGGCAACTATCTGTCAACTGTCTCTGAGATTACCATCACCTCCCGTGCGCCTCATCCTACTGACGCCAAAGAAAAAACGGTAGGTTTTAGGATTATCATTCGAAAATAACACATATATAATATATATAAGGTATGAAACAATTAGCAGTGCTTTCTTTTTTTCTGTTTTGTGCAATAAGTCTCTCTGCACAAAACAAAGAATCTTTAAGTATCCAGAGTGCCATTGATGCCTGCGTTGCTTTGCGCAATGCCGTAGCTTCCAAAGACCCAGCTGCCATTCGCCAGTCAGCCAAGACACTGCATGCAGTAGGAGCCTCTAGTTTCACCACGCTTCGGTGTACTGATGAAGACTACGCCTCACTCAATGGTCACCTCGTCTTTGACGAAGCATTTGCCAATGGCTTGGCAGAAGGTCAAGACGTATATCAGAAAGCTGATTACATAAACAAGAATATCATCCATCGCGGTCAAACTTTCGATGGTTCTATTCTTACCAAGACCTGTTTTGTAAAGGCAGGCAAGAGCTCCAAGTACACTTTCGCCTCTAAGGGCCATCAAGAGCTCGCCGTTGTAGCCGAGGCTGGCGGCTTGGTTACTATGAAGATTCATGTCACCAATAGTGCCGGTTTCGACAAACGCTTTGATGACACGAAGTCTGTTAAGCGGGGAATGGCTCAGCGCAAGACATCTTTTGAACTACCTACCGACCGTATGAACACTGTAGAGTTGGAAATCGTCAATTGTGGAAAGAAAGACTGTAGTTTTGTAGTCATTAGTAATTGATTCCTATGAAAAAAGGCCTTTTCATTTCAGTACTATTAGCGCTCAACTTCATTACCGGACAGGCGCAAACTACTCAGCAGGCAGACAGTCTGCACCGACTGGGACGCGAGTTGCTTGGTGAAGGAAAAATTTCCGAAGGGCGTGAGTGTACCCGTCAGGCAATGGAAATCCGAAAAAAATTGCTGGGCGAGGTCAGTGAAGACTATATCACCTCGCTGAACAACTATGCTCTGTCCTTTAGCTTGGAGGAGGACTACAAAAAGGCCGCCGATTTGCAGGGGCAGGTACTGGCACTGTGTGGCAAACTAAAGCAGCCCCACAAGAATATCGGTATGTTCACCACGAACATGGGACGCTTCTGTTATCTGAGTGGCGACGAGAAAAGAGCGGCAGAGATGTGGGAAAAAGCCCTGCCATTGGTAGAGAAGCATGGAGAGATCTACGAGTTTCTTCTGAACAGCCTGAGCGTAGTCTATGACGATTTGAAAGACCAGCAAGGCACGAACCACATCATGGCTTTGGTTTACGAGCACAACAAACATGAATTGGAGAAAGACTGCGATGAGCCAAAGTGCATGCTCGAAAAAGCTCAGTTGTATGGTGCCACTGGCGATCAGGCCAAGGCAAAAGAGTGTTTCCTGAAGGTCTTGGACATGCCTATGACTGATGAGATGAAGGCTCAGGTACATGAGGCATACGCTATTTATCTTGGCAATACGGTTAAGGACTATGCTTCAGGGGCCGACTATATTCTCTCGGCGGCCAATATCAGGAAAACACTCAGTGGCGAGACCGAAGAATACGCGAATCTGATGTACAAGGCAGGCCTGTTTGCTTACATCGGGAAGAAATACGAGCAATCGGTCAGCGCTCATCAGGCCTCAGTCGATTTCTATAAGAAGTTTGATTCTGATGCCGCCAGAAAAAACATCGCGCTCAACATGAAAGGCATGGGCAATGCCTATAATGGCATCAAGGATTATGAGAAGGCCTCAGCCTGCTTCCAGCAGTTGATAGAGTATTATGAGAAATATGACCAGGCCAACGAAGAGTATCCAAAAGCTATTCTCCGTTTGGCCAAGGCCGAGAAGTTCAACAAGGAATACACGATTTCGATAGAGCATCACAAGCAAGCCATGGCCATTTTTGAAGAGCGTGGCATGACCAACGACTACACAGATGCAGCCTCATCCCTGCAATTATGCTATACTTATGCTGGCATCAATGAGACGGTGGACATGAAACAAGATGCGTCACAAGAAGCACGGATGAAGAGAATTGATGAACTCATCAAATCGGAACTGGAAGGTCTTGAGATAACCCAAAAGTACCTCGGTAAGCTGCTATATGCCCGTTCACTGGCTACATTGGGCGGCTGCTATGAGATGAAGGAAGACTATGAAAATAGCGTGCACTACTACCAGCAATATATTGAGGCCGTGCGTGATGCCATCAGGGAGGAGTTCCGTATGCAGAGTGAGGCAGAGCGTATGATTGTATGGGAGAGAGAAAAAAGCAGTATTTCTGAGATTCTTGAGCTACTCATAGAGATGCCAAAGGGTCATGATGCCTTGGTACGCCAACTTTCTGGTATCGCCTATGACGCAGAGCTCCTCTCAAAAGGTATCTTGCTCAACTCCTCCATAGAGTTCGAGAAGGTACTTGCTGCAAAGGGAGACACCAAGATGAAAGCCCTTTACGAGCAATCAAAAGCCAATGAAGCAGAGATAGAGCGACTGAGGAGCAGTGCGACTACAGATGATGATCTTGACAAGATTCTAAAGCTCACCCAGCAGAACCAGACCCTTCAGTTGGAGCTTTATAGCGGTTGTGCGGAATATGCCGACTACACCAACTATATATCTTACACCTGGAAAGATGTGAGGGAGGCCCTCCTACCCTCGGATGTAGCTATTGAGTTTGCTATCATTGGAAGCAGTTTCATTTCCAGTGACAACCAGTTGGTGGCACTCGTTCTGACCAAAGGCATGGACCAGCCGCAAGCTGTCAAAATATGCGACCTGAGGAAGTTGAACGAGGTAGAAAAGGGTGCCGACATCTATATCAATCCAGATGCCGGGACTGCCATCTGGGGCCAACTCCAGCAGCTTTTTTCTGACAAGCAGCGCATCTTCTTCTCTGCCGATGGAGCTCTGAACAGGATAGCGATCGAGTATCTGCTGTATCATGGCAAGCCATTGTCAGAACAATACGAGGTGTATCGTCTGTCATCCACCAAGGAACTTTGCTACAAGCATGAGCGTGTAACATTGGCCAAAGCTGCCCTGTTTGGAGACATCAACTACAACGATGAAGCCACCAAGTCGGAAGGAACCCAACGTGAAATAGCATCCCTGCGCGGTGCGGGCAACTCGAGCGGCTTTGCTGACTTAAGTAACACCCTCCGCGAGGTGAATGACATTCAGAAAGTACTGAATGACCATGGCGTCAAGGATGCGGTAAAATTACGTGACACAGAAGCTAGCAAATCTGCGTTTATGGGACTGACGGACTCGAAGGTCAACCTTCTGCATATTGCCACCCATGGCATGTTCAATGACGAACAGAAGTCATCCGATGCTGAGTCCATGCGACAAAGCGTACTAGCTTTTGCGGGTGCCAATCTTGAGAGCAGCGCCCTGGTTACGGCAGCAGATATCGCTACAATGAACCTTCGTCAGTGCGATCTTGCCGTCCTTTCTGCCTGCGAGACAGGTCTTGGCAAATTAGGAGGTGACGGTGTGTTTGGTCTGCAGCGAGGCTTTAAGAATGCTGGTGTTCATACGCTGCTGATGAGTCTGAAAAACGTCTATGACGATTCCACTGCCGACCTGATGATCAGTTTCTACAAGCACCTGATGGAGGGCTCCTCCAAGCACGAGGCCTTGGTTAAGGCCCAACAGGAGATCCGCGACAAGGGCTTTACCGACCCGAAATACTGGGCCACATTCATCTTGTTGGATGGTCTATGGTAAAATATCACTAACATAATTACTCACATTTAAACTTAATTATTATGATTTGTCCAAATTGCAACACAGAGAACCCAGATCAAGCCAACTTCTGTCGCAACTGCGGCACGGCATTATCTTCTGTTCGCCCGGCATCCACACGTCAAGAGCAGACAACGCCAGAGTCTGTACGCCCATCACGTTCAGCGTTCCCTGATTTTATTGAGCATAAAGCCAACTTTAATGTTGGAATGAACTCTATTGGCGGTAAAATCATTATTACACCTACCCAACTGATTTTCCGTGCCCATTCTTTCAATTTCGGAGACCTTTCCGACAGGGTATTTGAGATCAAGGATATTGTAGGATATAAAAAGGGATTCCTGACATTCCTTTATATCTCTTTCTGTAATCGCCCTGATATCAAACTGACTGTATGGGGAAAAGATGAGATAATCAACCAACTGGAAGCTAGACGAAGAGCCCTATAATTGTTTTATCATTATTCACCTAACATTTTATTATTATGCTATTTAACGAAAAAGGATTCATTGACATTGATGAAATGATAAGCCAAGAGCCATCATTTCAAACCATTATGGAAGACGGCATTGTCACTGCCGACGAACTGAGTAAGCAATCAGAGCTAGTTGTGTCACTGCTTCATGAAGCAGAAAATCGTTTCAGCGAGGATGACCAGAAGTTCATCAAGAAGTTGCTTGCAGAAACCAATGTGCTAAACACTGTTTATCGTTATTATGAACTACAAAATTTGAGTTAATATGGGAACATATAGTAAAAGAAGGCTATTGAGAGCGTCTGTATCACACATTCCACAAATTGCAGAAGCTATTAAAAGAGATTTCGAGCTTGACGGCTTTGAGGTAAAAGTTGAAGAGATATATGGCGGTGGTCGCGACATCAGTGTGACAAAAGGAGATTCCTTCAAGGCAGTTCTTGGCATGCGTTCAGCATTGAAGATTGCGTTGAGGCCTCAGGTTGACGGTGTTCTATTTGATGCCAACGTAGGTATCTTTGGTCAGCAAGCCATCCCAACGGTTATCTCTATGTTTTTCTTCTGGCCCGTACTGATTACCCAGATATGGGGAATGGTGCAGCAGTCGAAACTTGATGACCGCGCATTAGAAGTTGCAGAAAGAGCTATTATGAGCAGCAACTTCACAGCAAACAATGTGTATGCCCAACCAGAAGCTCCAAGTGGCGGCAGTGAAGGTGCCAGTTTCTGTATGAACTGCGGAGCAAAACTTGTCAGCGGTGCCAAGTTCTGCCCACAGTGCGGAACAAAATTATAAGAAAATTGCAGCCTTTTTCGGATTGATAAAAGGCTGTAATTCATTTAATATACATGCCTCGTGTGCCCAAACACAAAAAAAATTCCACATTTTCTTTAAAAAAGTTTGCAATTTCCAACAATTCTTTGTAAATTTGTCCCCGACTCTTAAAAGAGAGTCACTGCATTTAACGGTGTCGAGGCGATACCAATAGCGATAACCTAAACTAACTGAAGATATGAATATTGCTGGAAACAAGGCGAAGTTGAGTCATTTGCGCAATTTGATATTGTTAGCAAAAGCAGATGAGATTGTCAGACCTGAGGAAATGGAGTTCATCGGATCAGTGATGTCGCGTGAAGGCCTCACCACGACAGACTATGATTATTGTTCAGATCATGTTGACAGCATAGAATTTGCTGTTCCTGATGATTATGGAGAGCGTATGGAATTCCTTCATGACATGATTCGTTTGATGATGATTGACAATGACATTGATGACCGCGAGTTGGCCATCTGTCACGATTGTGCAGCCATGATGGCCCCTCCAAGCACGGACTACAACCAGCTTGTTACCAACATGATTGGTCTAATTACCCAAGAGATGTCAGAGAGCGGCATGTCAATTACCCATAATGGGATTTTGGAGAATTAATAACCAAAATAGACAACGAACATGAATAATATCTGCATTGACTTAGCCCAAGAAGAGAGGGGCTTGGTACCCGTTGAGATATCATGGCCTTTTAAGATGCCCGAACCCAAGCAGCCGGGATTTTTTCAGAAGTTGTTCAAGTCCAACAAGCCTGAAACCCACTCTATTCCTCTGATAGTTGTTGTTGATGACGTAAAAGCAAGACATATTAAATGTAACCTTGACGAGCTTTTTGCCATATCATATGGACGTGAAGACAAATATTGCATTGAAAGACCTCTGCGAGTGGAGATGTCAAGCAATGACATGCCATTTACATTAAAGTTTAATACTGCAGCCATCCAAGATTGCGATGATTTATCTCAAAGTCTATCTGTCACAGCAAAATTATTGGTCTTTGACGGAAACAAGCTCTATGGTGACAATATCTCTTTCCAAGATCTTCAGGGCTTCGCTGTAGAACAAAGTTTGAAAATTAAGATTGATGTTGAAATAAAGCGTCCTGAAATCAAGCCTGAGCTATTAATCGATCTTGATGATGACCTGATACAGTATTCCCGTAAAGAACCATTAAAGAACATCGGACAATTACGCGTCAAAGCTAATGTCAATTTTAGTTTCATCCCTGAGATGGACTTGAATTTACACTTTGCTCTTTTTGGCCCTAACAAGAAACAAATTAATGACGCTATTGTATTAGGTCCAAGAATGGAAGAGCGAGGTCTTCTCTTTGTACAGGACATTAGTCTTGACATGAACAAACTAAGCAATCCTAGACAGGACGAAGAATACGAAATAGAATGCTCGGGCAGTTATTCTATCAAGGATGGCAGCAACACACATAGCTTACTCTCCCCGAAATACGAGTCCTTCACTTTGAAAAGGGATATGCAGGGAGCTGAGTTAGCTGTGTTTATTGACAACCAGAATCTGTTAGCTTCCAAGAAGTCCAACAATAGGATGATGTTGAAACAAATAAACTTCACCCTAGGTAGTCAGTTGATGCGTCGTTATAAGATGGTATTCCAAAATCTTTCCAGCGATGATTCTATACCTACCGCAGGTGTTGAGGTAACCGACCTAATGTTGAACGTCAAGACAAAAGGAGCCAAGTTGTTTAACAAGAATGGCATTGACATTACTGATCAAGTCATGAACATTTCTGGCCAGCAGTTGTCTGCCTTTAGGAGCGAACATGGGCTATTTTTGCCAAACGGCATTGGCGAAAAGTCCCATGCAACATTATCCTTGACATTTAATCCTCAAGACATTGCAAGAATTGAATGGGAATGTCCCGACTTCTTCCTCTTCAGTATCATTTGCAATATTGATTTCCAATATGTAGAAAACCGCGATGGCGTATCAAGTGAATTGCTTGAAAAGAAATCGTTCCATGCCACTTTAGAGCAGCGTGTATATTTGGAGCCCAATCCCGAGTGGCTATGTGTCGACTACGGTACCTCCGCCATTGTTTCTGTCTACAATGGAGACCTGTTGGGGTTGCATACTCAAAAGACTCGGTTAATTAATAGTGACATACAGTACAGGCAATTCTCTGACGATGAATTTGAAAAGGATTCCAATAATTTCCTTTCAAGCGACATCCTCCTTCATGAGATAGCTCCCCAAGAGGAGTCTGATGGAATTTCATTAGACAGTTCTTTGAGTTCTGAGCAAAAGACACCTGTGTCGTACAGCCATTTGGCAGTATGTCTGTCACCTACCTCTAGCATGATCAAGAACCAGTTCGTCTATCAGTTACCATGCTTAAAGATGTTGGTCGGAAGAGATTTACTCCCCGCCAATCCCAACTATAATATTCAATATTATCATAAGACACCAAATGGTGTAGAGCGTGTCCATGCCAATGACATTCCAGTAGAAGACTCGGCATCCCTCCAATCTGTGATTAATGTGTTCCGGGAGTCATATCATTCTCTTTTCCGTTATTTCATACTGCCTGAAGTAAAGGATTTGGAGCACTTGAATAAGTTGGCACTAACCTACCCCAACACATATACACCAATGCACCTCTCCATGATTCGGCAGGTGGTTCGCCAGGTACTTCCATCAATACGTATGGATCAGAACTGCTTACGCTTTGTCAGCGAGAGCGATGCTGTAGCGGCTTATTATATGCGCCATTGGGGCGAATATCATTCTGCTGATTCCGACATTGATCGGGATGAGAATATCTTAGTATATGATATGGGAGCAGGAACACTTGATGTCTCATTACTGCAGAAGCGCAGTTGCGATGGACATCACGAACTTCGTATCATTGGCAAATTAGGAACCTGTAAGGCCGGTAACTATTTGGATTATGTAATTGCGCAGATTATCTGCAATCAATTACAGTTGAATCCGCTCATCATCTCAACTGAGGATCCTCAGATGGAGATTAGAAATAGTATCTCATTAAAACTTTCTATCAAGTCACAAATAAAACCCCAATTAAGTATTGTTACTGGTGAAGCAGACAATAACGACGAAATAGAGTTCGAGATTGGTTCTAAGAAATATTCCATTAGTCGAAATGACATCATTACTCATCAGGACTTCATAGACTATCTTGAAGAAACCACATCGCAGATGCTTCATCGGATGTGTCGTTATATGGATTGCGACAAACTGAGTATTGACACCGTTCTTATGTCGGGACGCAGTTGCCGATTAATGCCATTGCAGAATCGTTTTCAAGAGGCTGTTAACGCCATTAACAGCCAGTCACATTGCGATTTTATAGCATTAGACACACCTGTAAATGGAGACTCTACCTGCTCAGACCGCCAAAAGACAGCTGTTGTAGAAGGTGCTATCGCCATAGCGGACATCTTTAGCCAACCCGAGTCGCCTGTCTCCATCCAGTCTAAACGACTCTATGCCAACTTTGGCGTCGCATATCAAGGTATACAAAATCAATGGAACTATATCGAGCTTCTGAACCATAAGGACATCCCCACCAGTTCTTCACGCGAAGAGTACCAGTTTGAAATGAAAACTATTCAAGGTGTCGGTGTTTCACCGAAGCTTTGTCTTATTCAAAGTTACTTGAACGCGAAGGAGACCGAAGAACGCCTCAACCAGAATGATTTGGAGTACATTTCTGTGATGGGTGTTTTCAGCAAGAGTAATTATAAGAGTGAATTGCGTAATGGTGACGAATTGGATGTTTGTATAGTACTGACAGAACTTGACGAGGTCGCCTTATGTATCGGACAGATGCAAAGCATTGGCCGTCCTCCGAAAGGCACAGACTTAGAAAGTGAAGTGGCAAAGCGTAGCTTCTGGCCAGTTCGTTTAACCTATTAACAATAACAACAGAATATTATTTATAATATGAAAATCAATTTTTTCAAAAGGAAGAAATCATCTAAAGGTGTTTCATTTAATGGAAATGAATACGACTGTCTGTTGATCAAGACAGAAGGTGATGGCAAAAAAACTCTATCTTTGAACGTTACGCCCAATGGCGCTTATATAAAGGTTGGAGATAATAAAGTGTCTTGCATGCCTTCACTCAGCATGGATTTCATGAAACTGATGCCATCTGATGGAGGTTTTACCACTATTTCCAAGAATTATCATGTGAGCAACGTTTATACACTCATTCAATTATGGACTAAAGAACAATTTGAACGTGTATATGTTCTTGAAGAGAAGAATGGGGAAATCTTTAGAGAAGGAAAATCGAGTCTAGTCGATAATGCTGTGGCAAAGATGTTTCCACAAAGTACCGAATATGCAAACACCGCCTCAAAAGACAACAAAAGAGAGCAGAGATTTAATGAAAATCCAGAAAGATTTGCTCCCCGTCAAACACCCAATCAACAGAGCGCTAACAATGACGAACTTGTCAAAATCGCAATGATGATTAATGAAAAGACTAGAGAGAATATTATCAATATGAATCAGATATTAAATAGTAGTACCGATGTGCTCATTGAGGCACTTAAGAAGGGGGTAGAACAGCTCCTTAACAGACAATCTCAGCCTCAGAGGGTTACTTCTCAAGAAGAAACTGCCAAGAATACTCGACTTGAAGAAAAGATTTATGCTCTAGAACAACAAATTAAGACTCTGTCCGAAGAAAATGGAAAAACTGAGGAGACTATCCTAAACAAAAACAAGGAATTGGAACAATTAAAACAAGATTTAAGGATTGCCAAGACTGACATCATTGATATTAAGGGAGATGCAATTAAGGCTGCAGACTCGCTTCTCTCAGCATTAGAAATGGGAGGCTACCAAATTGACTGTGCCACAGCCCAGTCAAAAGACGACCCATATCTTATTTCTCAGGTTAGAAACATTCGCCAGCAATTACTGGATATTCCGAATGGCAATGCTGTCAATACACGGAACGCATTAAAGGATATTCTTCGCAAGCATTTAAGTGAATCTGATGATGTACTAAATAAGTTAGGATGTCTTATGGCTTATGGCAGAATTCCGTTTATGATAGAGCCTCGAGCCAATGGAATATACATCAATCCTGGTCGTATAACAAGCATATACAACAAATTAGAGATGCTTTTAGTTCCATTAGGGTTCCAACAAATTCTCCCTCAACTCTTTGTTGAGACCATGTCTGATGGCATAGATTATTACGAAGACGTTACTGGTCGTCAAGACGCGCCTGTATCACTCCTTGACATGTTATGCCCATCACTTGGACAACACAAGGAAAATGTGGATCGCGAACAGCGAATGCAGGTCATCAAAGACATTGCTCAATTAGGGTTCCTTGAGGATGGAATTATTATTGAAAAAACAAAAGTATTACTATAAAAAAAACAAATATGAAAAAAGGTATCATATTCTTTGCAGTCGCAACAGTCGCAACGACTCTAATTTATTTCACTGCATGCAAAAAGTGTAGTAACGAAGAAAATTCCGGCGGAACGCCCCCCCCACCTCCAACAGATTCTATTATTGAAAGACCATTGGAGCCGGATAGTATTCGGGTATATATTGACAACTCAGGCAGTATGCGCGGTTACACAGAAGGTGAAAATTCTGTATTCATTAATGCCGTCAGTGACTTAAAGAGTCTAAAGAATGGTGAGGCTTACTTCTGGGGAGCCACTCCCAAGAAGCCTATAGAAGGAATGATTGGAGAGGCCCTGTCAAAGAATAATTTTTCTGGGCAAGACACGCCATTCCCAGCAATATTTGCACAGATGGAGCATGAAGCAGCTATGAGCGATGCACTCACCTTTATCGTTACCGATGGTATTATTGGTGTGAATAGCAAACAAGCACAATACCTGAAAGAATCGTTAGGTCAGATTAAGAATGACATCCGCGACTCTGCCAAAGTCGAAAAAGACATGGCCATCAGCGTATTCCGTCTCCAAAGTGGATATAGAAATAAGACAAATAGGAGTTTTTACTACACCCATAAGAATACTCCGGTTAAGTTAGACAGTGCCAATCAGAGACCCTTCTTTGTCATTGCCATTGGCAAACGTCCAAATATTCAATGGCTGTTAGACAAAATTAACAGCGATGAAAGTTTGGCAACCTATAAGAATGCATCAAACATCACCTTTGGTTTGCATGAGCACCAAACGAAATTAGAACTGAGCGATAGACAAGCCTTTGAGCAGAAAGGTGGTATTATGAAACTCAAGAAGACAAGAGGAACGTTTAGTCTGAAAGCCAACCTTCCCGAATGCCTTGCTAAGGATCCCAAGATAGAATATCTTCAGAACAACTTAGAAGTGAAGTTAAACGATGAGCGACTGCCTCTTCTAAGAAGTGCTAAGATAGACGAGGATGACCCTCAAAAAGGTTTCTTTGTTAATGAAACGACACTCTTTGTCATATATGACCAAGTGCGAAACATTAGCACAGCCGACAATGTCATCACCATTCGTTTGAAGAAGACGATTCCTTCAGAATGGACCTCTCTTTGGAGTTCTGAAGATGATTCAAACATTGCAAGAGACCCAATGGAGCAGCAGCGTACTTTCGCACTGAGCTATCTGTTGACAGGACTCTATGAGGCCACAGACGGAAGTCAAATGTTGATTGATACCGAAGTAAAATTTAAAAAGTAAAATAACTAAAAAACAAAACTATTATGGAGATTTTATTCAAACTTGTGTCGTCTGCAGAAGCATATGCTGACGATTATGGATTCCACATCCACTTCTTTGAAGAAACAGGTGGATTTACAACTGCGCTCATTATTGCCTTTGCTGTGGCTGCTGTTTGTGCAGTTATTTATTATTTCGGACTCTGTATGAGCCACAAAACCATCAATGCTGCCACACTGCCTGTGTGGATAGTGTTCCTGCTGCTTTCTGCAGGTATTTCTTTCGTGGCTTCAGACCAAGTAGTTATTGGTAGTGAGCCAGAAGAAGATTCTGAAATAACAGCCAACAATTTCTACGCAGATTTGGAAAGTTACTACATCGATTTGTCTGAAGGAGCCCCAAAGACCGAGGCAGAAGAAATGAATCGGGTTAAGAACGAGATTATCGAAAACCTTAACCAAGGAGATGATGTAGCCCTAATGCTGGGCTTGAACACAGCTATTTGGTCAATCATATTCTTCTACATCCTGTCTGTGGCATTAAAGGGATTCACAACAACTGGTGTAGCCATACCACACCTCCCCCCCCATAGTCGTAAATAATTATTGAACTAATCTAATTAAAGCTATATGGACAATCTATATATTTTTGGTATAGGAGGAACCGGAGCACGCGTGCTTCGCTCCTTCACAATGCTCATGGCATCAGGACAGGAAGTCTTGAACAATTTTAACATCTATCCCATTATTCTGGACTATGACAAAGACAACGGCGACACTCAGATAGCCACCGACTGTCTGACAAAATACAGCCAAATCCAACGGGTTATATGGAAAAATGAAAACGTAACAGACTTCAAGGGCTTCTTCAAGCCCCAGTTGTGTAGACTAAAGAAGGCCAAAGAGCCTTTTAAGATGATATATGCCCCTGTTGGAGCTGATGGTCAAGATACTGGTACATACAAAGAATTTATAGGTTATGAGCAATTGGGACATGACGAGATTAACTCTACCTCCGACAATATCGTTGACACCATTAATACGAAGCTGTTACTTGACTCTCTATACAATAACGACCCAGCCAGTGATGACTCAGAGTTGAACCTCAACATGGAGGTCGGCTTTAAGGGTAACCCCAACATCGGTAGCGTGGTATTCCATAACATTGATCACGACTGTCCTGAGTTTGAACAGTTTATGAGTATGATTAAAAATGGCACTGACGATCGTGTCATTGTCATCGGCTCGCTATTTGGTGGAACAGGTTCTTCGGGTGTACCGGAGATTGTAAGAAAAATCACATCCGTCAAGAAAGATGTACGCATAGGAGCAGTACTCGTGTTACCCTACTTTGCACCGACGCCAAAAGCTGGTGGTACAATCCGTCACGACATCTTCAATTCAAAAACCAAGGCAGCAATTAACTACTACGAAGCTTGTGGACTGTTGAAATATGACCAGTTAGGGAAATTGAGCAAGGATAGCGAGATTAAATGCGCATATTTTATTGGCGACCCACAACCGACAGAACTGGAATACAACGATGGCGGCCAAGACCAAAAGAATCCAGCCAATGTCGTGGAATTCATTGGTGCACTTTCTATGCTTCAATTCCTCCAGACTAATCAGAACGCCTGCTGGAAATACGGAGTTGGGCAATATATTGTTGGCGAAGGCGTCTCTGTTAAACAATTATACTATAGCGACTTGAGAGATGACATTGTAGGACCTATCATCCGCCAAATGACCTCATTCACTATTGCAATGAAGTATTTTATGTTCCGCGTATTGAAAGCAGACTCCACCCTCAAGAAGCGTGCCTACTATTCTTCATTAAAGTTGGATAGTATTCCTGTAAACAGCGGTCACGTTAAACATCCCACCGATACAGAAAAAGACAAAATGCAAGAGCTACTAGCCAATCTGGAAGAATTCTGGGGTATGTACAAGACTTGGCTGGATGAAATGAGCAACAAAGGCGAAACCGACAATAGCGGCAATAGCCATGGATTATCATTATTCGGCACAAACGACGACTTGGAAATCTTGATTCTTAATCCTGCCCAGAAAACCAAGGAGGCTCAGGGCGGCGGTGTACTTGGCAAGATTTTTGGTGGCGGACAGCAGCAACAAAACCGCTCCGTAAAGGGAACCATGGTTGACGGATTATGCGATACAGCCTATACAAAAAAACGCAAGAGTGGAGGTTCTGGTGAAACGGTCGTGGACGATCCCGAGTTCCTGCTGATGAATAGCCTCTTTGTAGCATGCAATAGCACGGAACTAATGAAGGAAATTATTGAGTAACACACAAGAAAGGAAACTGTTATGGAAAAAGAATTCAAGAAAAAAAGCAATATATTCTGTATTGACATCGACAAGGACCGCGAAGGCACTTCGCCAGGTTATATAGCAGAATATGTCGATACGACAAAGATTAACGATGGTGACTCGGTAAAGGATCGTGAGAGCATCAACAAAATGTGTACATCTATCCCTACACCATTTGCCCGTATGTTCTTGTTCCGCACGGCTTTTAAGGAGGTGCAGGAACGCCAGGAAGCAGTCAGGAACCTAGGAGAACTGACCCATGAAGAAAGTGGTCTTTACAACTATCTGGTCAGCGATTGCCTCGACATGTTGGAATTTATTTTCTACTATGGACACCGCGAAGAATTTGGAGTCATAGAGTGGGACAAAAATTGGGAAATTGACAACATGCTCTCTCCTGGAAAAAGTGTCAGACCAGATTTTAAGCATTCCATGGAACATGACCGTTTGGCAAAAGCTTTGAAAGAACATTTAGATAAAGATAGTGTATTGAAGAATACACAGAAAATATACCTGTTCACATGGAATGGCGTAGTAGTTGGTGGCACATCGCCTTTCTCGTTGGTTTATACTAGCCCCAACTGGGTTCGAGAAAAGGCACTTAAAGGCTTTGAAGAGTTTCGTGCAGGCGAGGGTGATGAATCAGCTGTTCTTTTCGATAATGACCCGACACAACTGCGCAATCCTCGTCCATTATCTGCTCGCTCTGAGAACTTTAAGAAGTACCTCTACGAGATGAATCTTGCATATAGCGGCAAAAATCCCTCACTAAAGGACTTTGAGGCTTACGTCAAACAAAGCTATGAGCTATACGACAACTCTCACAATGATGCTATGGGAGGTGTTGTTGATGAATCGCTGAAGAACAAACCAGTGACCTTCCGCGATTCTGCGTATCCAACACCTCTACACAACGTGAAGATTATTAATGGTAAGGTTGAAAATGATCCCAAACAGGTGTTTGTGGTCTGCGATGCGAAGAATGACCCAAATAACACATTTGCAATACCTTTGCGCACAATCGCCACAAGTGGTATGATAGTCAATGAAGACTATAAGATAAAAATCACCAAAGATGAAGTATTACCTTTTGTTTCTGGAGACCATGGAGAAGAGCGCGTGGAGCGTCCTCTTATCCTTAGCAACAGAACAGCAATACCGGGTGCACGCTACTTCCAGAACCGCACTTGGGATGCCTATATGAGCCAAATGCCTTCTTACCACGCAGAAGAACCTGATTACTGGAAACGCAAATTACCAGGAACACCTGTGACATATCCTTATCTGCGTATGGAGGATTTCCTGGAAGACCACATCATCTGCGTTGCCAAGGAAATTTCAAAGAGTTATTTCTTGACAGGTAATCGTAATAATGTTACTTATCTTCCGCCTTTAAAGCGTTTGTTCTTCCAGTTCGTAAAACTCTCAGATATGTTCCTTACTCAAGATGAGAATGTTTTGCTTGATGACCAAGGCAATCCAAAATTGAATGAAGAGTATGGGGATATTTATAGTATCGTTGAGGGAGAAGATGCTGTCAGAGTCACACTACGCATTCCTGTAATGGGGGGCGTTGTAGAATTACAACGATCTTATACTGAAGACGAGATTGTCTACTATGAGAACGCTGCCGCCAACAGGCAACTGGATTTGTCTATCTTCCCATTCTATCGCATTGATGGCGATGAGAGCAACTTCAACAAATACAGTGTCATGTTAGGTTATTTGGGCGCTAAAAACAATTCTTCCAATGAGGATGACACGCCTGTGCAACTTCACTTCTACGGTGATGACATGAAGAGCGAGATCAGCCCTATGCCAAAGAAGACAAACCGCGTAGTAAACTCTCAAAATGTAAATACCACCTATTATGAGGTGGATCACTCTTTTGCCGCCATAGAATTACAAATCAACACTCCAGGTATTGAGGCTCGTGGTTTAATTATTCCATTCTTTAAACATGTGCAGCTCTCAGGCAAGAGATTAGTGTTCTGTGTAGATTTTGGAACATCAAACACTCATATAGCCTTTGGCGAAATGAACGGAGACACCATCAAACCAAATTCTGTAAAGAATTATCATTATGGTGACAGCGGTTATGAAGTCGTTCACCTGTTTAATCCTGGCGGATTCCCTTCATACAAAACAGCCAAGAACCGTGAGTTTGTGCCAGATCTTGTTGTTCTAAATGGTAAGGAAAAGAATGACGGCAATCTATTCGAGGTTGCATTCCCCCTGCCTACCCAAGCAAATGTTCAGAACAAGTGGTTTAATGGCTCAGCTGGTGGTTATCAGTTGTTTGGTAATGTCAACGTTGGATTCTTCTATGATAAGGACAACGAATCTGTCGCAAATACTGACAACTCATATAAAGGTAACATCAAGTGGAAAAAGGACGGCAAGTACAATAACATTCGCAAGGCCTACTTTGATGAACTTATGTGGCTCATAAAGAACAAAGTCGTTATGGAACAAGCCTCTATGGATTTCTATTTCTACTTTACGTATCCACAGTCAATGGACGGTAATGAAATAGATTCTTTCTATAAATATTGGAACGAGGCCCGCACACACGTCAAAGCTGGTGACACGAATTATAACATGCAGTCCACAGATGATTTCCACCCCATTGAAGGTATTGTACCTTGGTTTGCACAGCGAAATCAAGGAACTGTGCAGCCTAGCGACCGATATCTGAACATCGATATTGGTGGTGGTACAATGGATATGGTTTATCAAGATCCTGAGAGTACCGAGAACTACACATTCTCAGCTATTTTTGCCGGTGATGACCTGTGGGGCGATGGAATTGACAACATGGCAGCCAACCGAATTAAACAGAACGCCTTTGTTAAAGCCTACGAAAGCAGTGAGGATTATTTCCCAACTGATAAACAAAAGGTGGACAACTACGAGGCATTCGTGGCAAAGGCAGAGAATTCCTCCCAGATTATCAACTCGTTGTTCAAATATGACTCGGACTACCGTTTTAGTGAATTCCTTACTCATTCTGAGTTGATGACACCCGTACTCATCCACTTTACTGCTATTGCATATTATGTTGGACTCGTTTTACAAAAGAAGCAATTCTTGGTTCCCAACAAGATTGGCTTCACGGGTATGGGTAGTCTCTATCTGAGAATTCTGTCGCCACAAGCCAACCAGATAGCCGAAATCATGAAGTCTGTATTACGCTATCAAGGATTCTTGGAAGAAGATGGATTGGAAGATTTAAAGGTTGTTCTGTTAAACAATCCAAAGGAGGTTACAGCCCAAGGAGGTGTACTTTTCCATGGCAACAAATTGCGTGAGATACCCGTACGTGAAAGTTATGTATGGGGATTTGACGGAGAGACAGCTCTGACAAAACTCAAGGAGCCAGAGGTTGCAACTAAAGAACAAGAAGTCATGACCTTGGTGAAAGAGTTCTTTGGTTATTTCAATAGCGAGGAGTTTGCAGATTTGCAAGATCGTTTGCATCGCAATTGGCCATTGAATTTTGACCAAGCAAAGCTTTTAAGCCTGGCTCGTACAAGTTTCAAGGATTATAATCGTATGAATAACCAGAAACGTGATAAAGCACAGAAAGACCCAATATTCTTCTGGGCTATCAAGGATCTATTATTTAATTACGGTTTGGAACTCATTAAAAAGTGACATTGACTATGGCTATGATGAGCGATTCTACATCAGTTCAGACAGCACTAAATAATGTGCTGTCTGAACTCCCGAAAATTGAGAGTCTAGAAGAACAAGTTGGAAGTTTGGAGGAACAGGTAAATAGCCAACAATTCTTAATATACGTTCTATTTGGACTCCTGGCAGTCATTATGCTGGCATCTTTCCTTTTTGTCAAACGTTTACTTAAAGATCAAATAGACACAGACAAGAGGCAAAATGTCCGTCTTTCTGAAATAGAGAAACAATTTAACATCCGTTTTAAGAACGCTAGTGACGATGTTAATAAGCTCAGTGAACAGATGGACATCCTTAAACAGAAGCAGGAAAGGCAAACCGTCAGTTCACAGCAACCGCAGACGCCTTCAAGAGGATTTCCGGGACAACAGCAGGCAAGCAACTCCTCATATCAGACCCAACAGGGCATTGGTGTTACAAATTCTAATACAGGCTCCACTTCTCCTCAGAAAATGGTGAAATATTTCAGCCTACAAGAAGGACAAGGCAGCCAGTTAAGTGTATTAGAGCGCCATTTGGTAGATGACGGAAGCTTGGCATGGTTCAAGATGAACATTAATGGCAACACAGCTACTTTCGAAATTAATCCTAACGCAATTGGAAGCATTTTGTCAGACATCCCCCAGTTGCACAGCTATGCCACTCCGTTTGACTCCATACAAAATCCAACTCGTGTCCAGACTGTACATCCAGGCCAGATGCGCAAAGATGGGAAAAGCTGGATTGTAACAGAGAAAATTACTATAAAACTAGCTTAAAAGAAAAGACATGGATACCAATAGTAAACAATTTCAAGATGCTTTACAGAACCTTACTTCTGCATTCTTTCAGTTCCTTGACGTAGTTAATCCCGGAGGTATTGACCGAGAAGCCAACGTGCGCTACATAGCCCAGTCTTTACAAGCACTTGCTGCGAACATGGGAGCATTATCCTCAGCACCTGCATCATCTGCTCAGACCAGTGAGCATACAGATAATCAAACTGCTCCTGAAGTCTCAGTTTCTTCGACCTTCGAGCCCGTTAAAAGACCAACCGCTCAGCCCGTTGCTTCTCAGGCTACACATTATCCTCAGCAGCCGAATATGAGTCGTGAACAGCCATCACAAGTAGCAGAAGGCGTGTGGGGGTTCAAGCGTTTGAATGAGTATGATGACAAGCAGGATTTCCGTTTTTACATTGAAGGTGAAGATGGTCAGTTCGACATGCGTCCGATCAGTGAACCTGCAGATTGGGCCAAGGTTTACAACAGCCGCAATGAAATTATGCCTTCAGAGGTTGTTATTATCGAGGGCGAGCTGACACCTTCTGCACGTTTAGAGACAATCGAACGAGGCATTGTCCATAGCGAAGGAGCAAGAATGCGTCAGTATTGGCATGTAGTAAAGCCATGCCGTGTTAGAGTTACTCCCATATAGTATTTATTAAAGGCACAGAAGGTATGAAAAAAATCATATTGAAATCATTACCCATTCTTTTGGCTGTATGCTGTTTCAGTTGTGGTTCTAAAGAGCATAAAATTACAGGAACCAAAGACGAGGTAAAGGAAATCGTGGATGGCAACACCATTAGGCTCAAATCTGGTCTGAAAGTCAGATTGCTGGGAGTCGCATCTGACCATGAAACCACAAGAGTTTTCATGGAGAACAACAACCTTGTCGGCAAAACTGTAAAGCTAATCGCTGACAAAAAGGAAAAGAAGCAAACGTATGCAAAAAACTCTGCGACTGTAAAAGCCTATGTGTTCATTCAGCCAGAAAACGTTTGTCTGAACGGCCTTATCCTCCGGCAGTGTGCAAAAGCTGATAACACGGTTTATAGTGAGGCCAACGTGACAGACAGTATTGACAATTGGCGTGCCATCTTTGAGAAATGTAATCATGACGGCAATCTGCCCGACATTGCTCTCTACATGAAACAACGCACGTTCCTGATTGCAACACCAGAGGGCATGGGTACAGGTTTCTTTATTAACGAGAATGGATTGGCTTTGACCAATTTCCATGTACTCCCCAAGAAGTTTGAGACGCAGGCTAGGGTATATCTCTATGCTGACAATCCAGACGACAGCAAGCTGTACACACAGAAGGAGCGTAATGTCAAGAAGGTGTTAAGCTATTCTCCTGACTCAGAGGTGGATATCACCATCTTCTCCGTTGATCTGCTGGACGGCGAGAAAGTACCCTATTTCCACTTGTCTAAAGAACAGGTTCCTGTTGGTCGTCACGTACAGACCTTTGGCAACCCAGGTGACCGTGTGAGCGGAGCTGTCTATACAGCCAAATACTCTCAGGGAGCCATCGGCAGTTATATGACTGACGAACAACATGGTCGTCCAAACATGCAGCTTGTGACCTATGATATTGCTACCAATCCTGGCAATAGTGGTGGTCCTGTAGCACTGGACAATGGTGTTGTTGTAGCTGTTCACGATATGGGTGAACGCAACTCTCAAGGACTTAATGCTGGTATTAATATCTTACAGGTACGCCAAATGTTGGATGCCATAGGACAAAATTATGACTGTAAGTAAAGTTCTATATAGTCAACTTTACCTGGAAACATGCCGGGGGATGGGCTACGTAAGACGTGGTTCATCCTCCCGGTATGAACTTTTTGTCAACGACCCGACGCAGAAGCAATGGAACGCCATCAAAGAACTGACGTATGCAACGGGACAGGATTTAGAAGGCTTTTTACAAGGAGCCAGAGGAAACTACACAGAAGACACACTGCCTGTAGAATATGAATTGTTCTTTAATGAAATTCTGCCAGGTGAGGTATTTTCTATTGTATATCAACAATCCAGCCAAACTGATCACGGAGAGGTGGAGTTGCTGAAACTGGACAGTGATCATTATTTGGTCATAGGCAGTAAACATTCACCGTTAACGATTGGCACAGTATGCACGATAAACGACGGAACATCTATTTGCAGGATGCATTCAGTCAGCATACCAAACGTGGGAAATGTTCACGTATCACATATTGCATTTAAAATACCGACGACTTTCCATCGTCTATTAGATGTTGCCATTTTGCCTGGTTTTCGTCAATCTAAGACGGCCACAAGCATTATGCCCTTATATGATTGGCTTCTAAACGTTTTGCCAGAAGAGTTGCAGACGGAACAACTCACCGAACTGCTTGAGTTAACAGCCAAGTTGGGTATATCTACTTACGTAGTACGGCGAATCATCGATTGTATTACATCACAAAATCAGAAGGCATTATGAACGACAATATTCTTTCCATCTTCACACGGCGATGCGAACAAGCCAAAGAACGTTTGACTTATTCAGTAATGCCTGAACTCTATAAAACTATAGGGGATACAGACGTGGTACTCATGAAAAAACATTATGGTCTTTCAAGAGGTGGCGAGTTAATCCTACTACCCGTATTTGATGACATAAGCATTTCGGAAGATGGAAGTGTTTTCTTTGGCCGGATTTCAAATTTGTGGACGATGTATGACATATTCTCCGGACAAGAACTTGTACCTCAGTCTTTCGAGGATTTGCCCGTTTTTAATTATGCCCACAGAACATTGGAGATTATTATTGACGATGAGCATCATGGCCTTTATGACGTGAATAGCAAACGAATGGTACTGCAACCAGAATACGATGATGTTGACTGTTCTACAGCCTTCAGTCATCTATGGGTAAAAAAAGGACGACGATGGGGCTACGTAAACAAAGCAACAGGTCAAGAAGCCCTTGTCTATGATATGGACATGGCTTATGAGGCTGATGGCGGCCTCTTCATACGCCGAGAACAGAAAATACTACTTATTGACGAACGAGGAATTAGTGATGAGCATGCGCTAAGACGCTTTGTCCTGTCCCATAATGGACGAGGCGTAGTTCGTAATGCAAAATATCACGAAACAACATATTTCGACATTTACGGAAACATTATATCTTAAAAAAACATTTCAATATTATGCATATAAATTTTACAGCAATTTTCTACATCGTCATCGGGGTTGTCATGTGGCAAGTACTACCAGGGGTTATCAGCAATGGACAAGGAACAGATGTTATCAAGTCTATACTTCGTATCCTAGGCATTTTAATTTTGATAGTAGGTGTATTTAACTTTATTACATCGTTATTTTAATTATGCACGAGAAACTAAAATTTTCCTTTGGGCATATCATCGCTTTCGTGGCACTTATCTTTTGGGGGTATGTGACATTTTGCGGTGTTACCTATTATACTGGTGGTAATTATCTGATAGGAGCCAGCGTTTCAATAGGTATTGCATTGATTCTGCTTCTTTTGCTTTTCCGATTACAATTGCTAAAATCTGTAAATGAGAAGTTTGAAAAGTATATTATTCACGAACGTATCACGCTAATTATTTTTTCACTGGCATGTTGTGTTTCGTTTCTGCCATTCTCTCATTTCTGGACAGTAAAAAGTCATGACGAAGAAATCTTAGAGAAATTTGAAGAGTCATTACAAAAGGGACGCCAGCTATTTGTTGACTATGACAATTATTCCATGAAACGCATCAACGCACTTGAGGTTGGCGTTGATAATGTTGACATGTATGGTACAGATGATGAACTCGTCTCGTATTATGCTATGCTCAAAGGTATCCGTTTACAACTGTTGCCTGAAAAATACAAAAACCTCAAGACAGAAGCGCTAGAATGGATTACTCAGTCAGAAAAGGCCATCAGCATTTGGAACGTGTTTCTGATGGGTAATGTGAATGTGATTAATAATAGTCTACACGATTGGCATAATGAGATGTCAGATATGTCAACTCATATCACTGACATCGAGCATAAGTACATTGGGAAGGGGGCAGACAGCATAAGCACAACCCTACCTTCCACCTTCGATTGCACCGAAATCGTTAGGCTGTCCATAAACAATTTGGATGCTGTCGTACCTCTGTACACAACTGCAGGATTTCCAACTGTTATGGCATGGTTAACGGGAATAATTGTTTTCTTTATGCTGTATTTGCCATGGATTATTCAAGCCCGCAGCCCCAAAAGTATGGTTACATTATGGGGAAAGAGGCAAATCAATACAGAAAGTTCACATACCCAAGTATTGAAAGAAGGTCAGAAGATACAAATTGACCGAAAGAAATCCCATCTTAACGAACAAGAACAGGTTCATGTAACCCATCATGGTCAGAAATTAAGTCGTGATGAACAACAAACGACACATAAGCGCAGGGCACTAACTTTAGAGCCTCAGCCAGAGTCTGAGCCTGAGGAATAATAACATCACTAACGTATACAAAGAAACATGCAGAAACTTGACAAAGCATTAGAAGCCCTGGAAAGAAGACTGTTAGACAGTCCTAATCCTAAGGTGTTTATCAAGAAGAACTTGGAAACAGGTGTTTTGACAAAAGAGATGTTTTTGATTTTGTTAGAACATAATCATAATTTGGTGTCAAATGACATCATAAAAGAATATATACAGGAAGGTTTCCTGAATGAGGATGATTTTGATTCCTGCGGGATTGATTCTGAATTTGTGGATCTCTTGAGTAGAGAGAAGCCCGTTGACCCCGCACTTGGTTCTGACTATCAACAGATAGAGTCCATAGAACCTGGTTCTACAGAAGTTTACTTTTGGGGAATGCCAGGAAGTGGCAAATCATGCGCATTAGGTGCTGTTCTTAGTATTGCCAATAATGGTGGAGACAAAATGATTCAGCACCCTTGTCAAGGCGGAGACTATATGTCACGTCTCTCGCATGTTTTCCGTCGTGACGGAGACCACACATTCCTCCCTGCTGGTACAGATATTAAGAACACATATGAGATGCGTTTCTCACTGATACGTGACAAGAAAGAGCATCCGTTGTCATTAATTGATTTCTCTGGAGAGTTATTCCGCTGTTTGTATAAGCAGCATACTAATACCATTCTCAACTCCGATGAACAAGCAGCATTGAAATCTCTAACCAATCTGCTGAAAGAACATGCCAGTGAGAACAGAAAGATTCATTTCTTCGTCATTGAGTATGGTGCAGAAAACAAAGACATAGATGGCTTGCCACAAGGAGAGTACCTGCAACGCGCAGCAGAGCATCTGAATCACATCGGCGTATTTGATGAATACACTGATGCCATCTATATTGTACTAACCAAATCTGACAAAGCTGGTGAATTTGACACCCGTGACGCCGAAGATAACCATTATCGGAACTACATGTCAAAATACTATTCTGGTTTCTATTGGGCGCTGCAACACTTATGTGAGAAGCACAGTATCAATGGGGGAATACTTGAGTTTGTACCTTTTACAATTGGTGAGGTGTGTTTCCAGAGATTCTGCCGTTTCGATTCAACAGCAGCACGAGAAATTCTCGATTATATTGTTGAACGTTCATTCTATGTTGAACGCGACTTCTTTGGTAAAATTAAAAAAAAACTGAGAAATTAGAATAATAAACTAATCATTAACAATTAAACCGATAATAAAATGGATAATAAAATAGGACTTTGCATACAAGAGATTTTCAGTGGTGAGCGTAGGAAATATGAGTCTAGCCCCAATGCTCCTTGGTTACAACGGGTTGTTGATTTCCGCACCCCTGCTATTGGCAAAGCAGCTCTGCCTGTTGGATCCGAATTCCGTCTTGTAACATTCGCAGAGGATGGCGTTTTTGTTGTTTCCGGCATTACAGCATCAGGAGGTCGCCCAAATGATTATTATGCTGCATGGTTATATATTCCAGAGAACTGCCTGTTGAGTATATCTGGAAAGAACCTCGTTGAATGGACCAGCAAATTGATTGCCTTGCTGAAAGATTATGACGGTGACGTTTCTCCGTTCAAGAAATTCTACGATGGTATCTCAAAAAACATGTCAGGGAAGATCCTTCATTTAATGGCATCGGCATTACCAAACTCTCCGACTGCAGTATATGCCATGCGCTGCTATGACAATGAAGAATCATTAGAACAGTTATTATCGCCATACTGTATACAACAGCCGAATGATGCACAATTCTGTGGTACACTTCTCATAAAACGTAACGAGAAACCAGAAATGTGCAAATTACAAGACATCTCTGTAAGACAACTCTATAAGCTGACATTTGTAGCATTGGATCCCAGTATTCCATCACAAGTCATTGTGGAATACGGAAACAAGAATACTGTTTTCACAAAAGGCACAGTAATCGTACGATATATTGGCGAAGAATTGATTCTATCTTTCAAACATAAAGATACGCGATATATCCCTTCTATGCCATCAGCAAAGGTGAAAGTCACCGATAACATGTCTATCAAACCAACAGATTTGAAATGGAAAGTGCGTATTCCTCTTGAAATCTTTGTCGTAGCAGATCAAAATGGAGAGCTGGTAAAAGAATGGAAAATCACGAATTATCAAAATGATGGAGAAGCCATCATTGTCAAAGAGGAAGAAGCAAAGAATATAAGCCTTACTTTTGAAGCCAGAGGCTATAAAAAGACAACTATCAAGGCCAATGTTCTTGAACAAGAGAAGGTCTTCGTAGAGATGCCGTATTTAACAGAAACCCATGTCTATGTACTTCCTTCTAAGGCTAAAGACATAGATGATATTGAGATAGAGTTAGAAGAGCGCGTTGGATTCTTCAAGTCCCCTATTCCAATGTACAACATAAAAGGGCACAAAAAGCCCAATTACAAGTACTTGTGCTTGCCTACATTTACACGTATAGGGGATTTCAAAAATAAATCTTTCTACAAGCATTTCCGTATTCCTTTGATTTGTTCTTTGATAATCGGATTCCTATTGGGTCTATTTGTTATGTGGGTTATACCCTCTGGCGATGCCCCCAAGCAAAAGCAGCAGACACAGGCAACTGCAAACGCCTCATCCCAGTCACAATCTGAAGGAAATGATACAATTAATACAACTGGTAATGAAGGTGATTCTTTAAAAACAAACATTCAGGGGACTGATACTATTCAATAAATAGCAAGATTTATGAAAATATCCGCCAAGTTATTGATATTAACAGTAGCATTGTTCTTAGTAACCAGCTCTGTTCTATTCTTCTTAAAGGCTATGACCAAGCCTCCTACACATATGGAGGACATTGATGAGTTCAGCCAAGCCATCAACAAGGACATAGAAGACGTAACTGACACTCTATCACTAGAAGAGCTTGACAGCACCTATATTTGGATTCTGGCTGAGCTTAGGAAGTGGAATGAGAACAACTATTTTAATGATGCCCAGTATGATAATTATGTTCAGCTGTTCTTCCACAATTATGTTTTCTCTTTTTCCAATGTAATGAAAGGAATACTTAGTACTAGGAAATGGGGGAATGCTGAGAAAAACTATATCCTCGAGCGAATTTCTTTGATCCAGTCAGAGAAGTTGTTGGGTCAAGACAAATCCATTATTGATGCGAACTTTAATGAGAAGACAGAATTGAAAAGCCTTACTGATATTTGTTCTAACTATGACGAAGCAAGTAAACTTATTATTTCTACAAAATATACAAACTTTAATGATGCAAAAAGTCGTGTAAATAAAGCAAAGGATTTTTCCAATGATATTTACATAAGCCATAGCGACATTAGTACAAAAGTATCTTCATTTCCTAACGATGTCGGTAATTCTCACTATGACTTGCTGAAATCATATTATTCAAAACTGGAGAATTGGTCTTATTACACTATGTATCAAACTGAAGAGAATTATGATAAGTTTAAAAAGATAGTAGAAGATTATAAAGGCGCTGGCATATATGGCAGTGGACACCCCAAGTCTACTAGCGACTTTGTAAAGGAAGCCAAACAATATATGCAAGATGCCTATGACAATAAGTGTTCGCTTACTGTCAATAGCAATACTGATTCTTATTCCACTTTATCATGGTTAAATTCAAGTGGAACGTATAACTATTCCATTTACACTGACCATCCTGATGGGTACACTGTTACAGACTTGCCAAACTGGATTAGGGTTAAAGAAAAAAGTAAAGGCAGTCTTACACTCTCTTATGACAAAAACAATTCAGATTATTCTCGTGATAGTTATTTCTATGTGAAGGCAGGAAACAAATCCGTTAAGGTATATTGTAAGCAAAACGGACCTGATAATACCATAAGAATAACATCTGTCACCCAAACTCATGATGTTTGGAACAATGGAAAGAAAGGGATGAATATAAAGGTATATTTCGATGCCATTGGTTTCCAAGGTAAGCCTTTGGACATAAATGTGTATTTTTATTATAGTAATGGAAATCCTTTAAAAGACTACAACAAGAATTATTATACTAGTGATGGTAATGTCTCAGCTAGTCAAAGATATACCCCATCATCAAACAACGTGTCCTCAAGTGTAACTATTTTCATGCCACTTGATGAGCTGCATATTACGACTAAAGGAAGACATGATCTTAAGTTCTTCTCATCAATTTTCCAAGGCTCGAAACAATTGGCCTCTTCAACATACTATAACTTCTATTATACTCAGAATTGATTGGATTGATTTATGAATAGAAAAGTTGAATTTTGGCTTACACGTACTGTAGTCGTTATTTATGGTTTGGCATGTCTTCTAGCAGTAGTGTATGACCATAAAGCCAAAAACGATATGAAAAGTAATAATTATGAACTAAGTAACGCTCCCCAAGCTAGTGGGGGAATGTTGATATGGCTAAAAGAACTGCAGGCAAAAGGTGAAGAGGCTTCTCCTTACGATTATGAGATTACAGAAGCCCTATCTTTGACAGCAGAGCAGTTGGCTGTAATAATAGCTCCAGATAATTATCGTGAGCAAAGTGATATTATGGCCATGGCACAGTTTATGCCAACTGCTCAGGTGCGTTATTCAAATGCCGATGGACAAGAAGAAATCTTGGCGTTCTCCTTTGTTAGTTGTGAGTATAAAAAATACATAGAAGGAAAAATTACTGATAGCGGTCTATTAGGGAACCCTGATGAACTATCTCAGTTCTTGGAGTCTATCCATTAATCCTATATAAAGATGATTATTGATAATAGTAGATTCAAAGAATTGCTGTTGTCATCGGCATTGGCAATTGTCCTGTGTATATTTGCTTTGAGCATGCAAGCCCAGACAAAGATACACATGGTTGCTTTTTGTGACACAGGTGATGAAAAGATTGGAAAGAATGTTCAGTTGGATTTGAATACATATCGCCAACTGATGACAGACATATCCAGTGCTTTGAAATCAGAGGGAATCGTATCAAGTTCAAACATTTATTCTGGCGCCCAGTGCACTCCTAGTCAGGCTCGAAACTACATAAAAGGACTGTCATGTCAAGACGATATCATTTTGTTCTTTTATAGTGGTCATGGTGGCCGATCTCATAATGATGATGCAGAAACGAAGTTCCCTAGGATGTCTCTTGGTGGCAGCGGAGAACCTGTAAAAATTACGGATGTCATTAGTACTCTAGAAAAAAAACATCCTCGTCTAATTGTCATGGTAACAGATTGCTGCAACTCTTATTACGATAGAAGCAGTGACAGACAATCCATGAACAATTCACTTGGTGGCTCAGGAGAGGGATTCCGGACTCTATTCCTAAAAAACAAAGGTGTTGCTTGCATTACAGCAGCATCACCTGGTGAGTTTGGATGGTGCTCAAGTAATGGCGGTTATCTAACAGTGAGTATTAAGGAGGCATTCTATGAGGCTGACCAAGCAGGCAATTCTGCCTCTTGGGATAATCTATTTAAGAACACGCGCAACAATACTTATAATGCAACGCGAAAGGATGGTTGTCCAAAGACCCAAACTCCTTACTACGAGGTACATGTCTCAGATTCTTCAACAGACTCCCCAGAACCAACTATAGGAGACGACACCACCGACTATTCTACAATCGATGATACTGATGATGATACTGGTGGCAGTTCTGCTGGTAGTAGTGTCGGTAATAATTCTGGTGGATACACGACAACTTCAGGGACAACGAGTAGTAACAACAATCATAATTCCGGACACAAAAAAAAGAAGAGCTTCAGTGGGGGAAAGATATTAAATTTTGCAGTTCTATTGTTACTAGGATTGATTGTTTGCTTCAAACTACCAAAGTGGATTAAAATGCCATCAGTACTTGAACTGATTGCCCGTATCATCGGTGTTCTTCTCATTTTGAAAGCAGTTTTTGACCTCTTCTCAAGATAATAATATAGATGATTCTTAACCTAAGATATCTGTCAATACTGCTTTTGGTGTTTTTCCAATCGTGCAGTATGTGTTCATCAAAAAAAATGAACCCTTCGATTGCGACAGATATAGAAGAAACAGCATTAAGGGAGCCATGGAGTTCATTAGCAAACATTGGCTACCCCATCATTGCCGACAGCATTCCAAGTCTGATATTAGAGAGATTTTGTTACACTGTATCCTATAATAAGACGACACGCCAACCGAATTGGGTGATGTGGGAGTTGACAGATGATCATGTGATGAAGAAAAAGGATGGAGTATGGAATGAATACAGGGAAGATCCTGATTTACCAGCCGAGATTCGTTCTACGCTTGAGGACTATGCTTCATCGGGCTATGACAGAGGCCATATGTGCCCTGGGGGTGACTGCAACTGGGATGATGAAGGCAGGGACGAGACTTTCCTTCTTTCCAATATGTGTCCACAGAACCCGAATCTGAACCGCGGGGACTGGAAAGAAATTGAGATGGCATGCAGGAAATGGGCTCAACAATATGGTCGCATTTATATCGTTTGTGGTCCCATCTTCTTTAAGAGCCAAGAGCATGAAAGGATTGGCCCTAACCTGATGCCTGTACCGGAGACCTTTTTCAAGGTTATTCTATGTAACGATTTGTCCTCTCCAAAAGGCATTGGCTTTATTTGTAGAAATACAGACGGGAACAGGAAGAAGGACTTTTATGTTAACACCATCAGACAGGTAGAAAGAGTGACTGGCTATAGTTTTTTTCCAAACCTGAACGATTCTATCAAAAGCATAGTTTACGACATGGATGACATATCTATTGGGAAATAAAATAGAGTGTCCATTTGAAAAATGAAATAGTATAAATAATTAAAAAATAGGGAATTATGAAAAAGACAGGTTTATTTGCAGCAATTGCATTATTTGGATTAATAGTCTCGTGTGGAAACTCATCTCAGAAAGCAGCAGAAGGAAACGATTCTACTATAGCTGAAAATGACACCGAATTAACCGAAGGTCGTGACTCGGTGTATCTGGGCAAAAAGACTTCAGAAGCAGACAAAGAGGAAGATAAAGCAATTGTATCCCGTTCTTTTGATGTCGGGAAGTTTTCGTCTCTAGTAGTTGCCGGACCTCTGGAAGTCACATTTGTTGAATCTGAAAAGAATTCCGTAGAGATAAAAACGACCGAGGAGCAGTTGGAGAAGCTTGTATGCGAGTTGAATAACGGCATCTTGAAAATCTACATGACATCTGAATCTGATGGTAATGCGGTTGTAGATGAAGATGGAAATATGATTATTGATGGTAATAACGTCGTTATTGGCAATAACAACTTTGTTGGTAATAATTCTGTGAATCATGGTGATATCATTTCTGGAAACAATATTGTTGGGAACAACAATGGTAATACCATAAACGGTGACAGCAGCCCCATCAAAATCACTGTAAAAGGTAAACTGTCAAAAAAAATAGAAGTTGCCGCCTGTTGCAAATTCACTGCAAAATCCATAGAGACTTCCAGAAAACTTGACATTGAGGTATCAAGTTCAGCTGTAGCATCAATTGAGAATCTCGCTAGCCAAGATTTGGATATTGAAAGCTCTAGTTCTGCAATACTACAAATCTCTAAAATTACAGCTAAGGATGTTGATGTAAATGCAAGTAGCGCGGCTGTGATAACGATGTCAGTGGAATGTGATGACATAGACATTGAGGCATCAAGTGCTGCTTCATGCGTTGTTTCCGGAAAAGCAAAATCTGTTGAAACAGAAGAGACAAGTGCTGGAACAATAAACATCTCCGGTCTGAGAAAATCGTAAGAAAGAAGCATTTTTCCTCAATAATACGAAGAACTATGATGATGATTGTAGTGGCCTTGGTGTCCCCCCTTTATTTTTTCCTTCTATTCTATATGTTAGATCCGAACAGAAAGCCCTTAAAGGCATTCTGGAAAGTTACCATTTGGTCACTGATGGCCTTGGTTCCTGTCTTTGTCTTGACATGTCTAAAAAAAGTACTGCATGTTGAACATTGGATACCTACGGACAATATCATACTTCAGCTCTTCGATGACGCGTTCCTTGCAGCAAGCATTCCCGAGGAAGTGGGCAAATGGTTGGCGTTATGGCTATTCGTCAAGAAATGTGGCAAGTATTTCCGCACGCCCTATGATGGTATATTGTTTGGAGCCTGTATTGGTGCCGTCTTTGCGGGATTAGAGAATATTTATTATCTAAGTATAAACTCTTCTGTATTCATCCGTTTGCTATTCTCATTACCTGGTCATGTGATGCACGCCCTTATTATGGGTTATTTCTTTGCCCTCATCCATTTGGGCCTTCCATCTTGGAAAAACAAGGTACTAATGTTTCTCCTACCAATTCTTTTCCATGGTTTATGGGACTTCTTTCTATTCCTAATGATTAATGATGTTAGTGGAGATAGGATTATCTTCTCACTTACCTTAGGATTGTTTGTTGTAGAGGTTTTCTATTGTGTACTCCTAACAATCAAGACACGCCAACAATCATTTTCAAACGAATTATCATGAGATATTGTAGTTATTGTGGGAATCCTATTCCTGACGGAGCCATGTTTTGTGGCAATTGTGGAAGACCGGTTACACCTGAGTTTTCATCATCAAACCAGCAGACACAGTCGAGGTCTTCGGGCTCTGGTGATAACTCATGGGTTAACCATCTAAACGATTATGTCGGCAACGACAGACCTGCCGACTTAAACTGGAAGATACTGTTTACCGATGTGACCAAAAAGCATACTACAGAGGAAGCTGAAGAGATTTTCATCTGTGGTACCCGCAAGACAACGCCTGCCGTTTACGAGGTTTCTAAAGACTGGCCTCATCCTTGGCTGTACAGTCGTGTCTTTCTGATGTTTGCCATTGCATTCGCACTGCTCTGGGTATGCTGTAGTATGTTCCAGAATCCCAATGCACTGCCCGGGTTAATGGTGATAGGCTCTTTCACCGTTCCTCTGTCAACGCTCATCCTTTTCCTGGAGCTGAATGCTTGGAGAAATATCAGCTTTTATGAAGTCATCAAGATTTTCCTAGTGGGAGGCTGTGCCTCACTGGTAGCCACACTCCTACTCTTCTCTTTCTTCAGTGTAGGTGATTTGGACTTTATTGGAGCTTTCATGACAGGCATTATCGAGGAGACAGGAAAGGCTGTCATCGTCTATATCTTCCTGAAGAAAATAGGCAAGTTGTCGATACTAAGCGGATTACTGATTGGAGCTGCTGTCGGTGCGGGATTTGCAGCGTTTGAATCTGCTGGATATGCCATGAACTACCTTTTCCAAGGTGGTTGGGATGTGATGATGAACGTCATCTTCCTGCGCGGATTCCTGAGTCCTGGCGGTCATGTGGTATGGGCAGCTATTTCTGGTGCAGGTCTTGTGATTGCTGCAAAAGCAATACATGACACATCAACGAACTTACTCTTTAATGCAAAGTTCCTGAGGCTGTTTATCATCCCTGTTGCTTTGCATGGTTTATGGGACAGTCCATTAAGTGCCATCGGATCTTCCCTATATCTTGTACCCATCGGATTAACCGTATTGGCATGGATTGTGGTACTGATTCTGATTAACATGGGATTGGCCGAGGTGTCAAGAACTCAGGCAGGAAACCAATAAATATCACAACCTCAAAACTTGAAAAGATGAAAGAATGTCCGATATGTCATACGCAGTATGATGACAACATGAATTTCTGTGTAAAGGATGGTCACAGCTTGGTAAACCTGCCAAACAGTCAGCAACAGGCGAGTCCATCAGCATCAGATACCCCCAAACCAACACCACGGCCTCAGCCTAAAAAGAAAAGTTGCCTAAAACCCATTCTTATTGCCGCTGTCGTAGTTATTGTGTGTCTTGTTGGTATGTATCGTTATATTACGAATGCAGCCACTTATCTTAGAGCAGAGCCAGAACAGATTATCGCAGCAAAATGTGGTGGTATAGCAAATGTCTCCATTGACTATGACGGTTACATCTGGAGCATCAACTACAAGCCAGACTGGGTCGAGATAAAAGAACATGATAATGACTTTGACCTGACATTTGATGCCAACACATCAGGTATTACCAGAAATGGTACCATCACAATCAAGAGTGGTAGCCATCTGGCCTATGTTGAAGTGGCCCAGAATGGTGTTGCCACATATATCAGGCCTTCTGTTTCGTCTGTTAAGATTGGAAAGAGTGGCGGCAGCAAAACAGTCCAAGTAGAATCTGATGGAACCAACTGGACTGTTCAATATCCTCAGTATCTTACTGTTGAGACCAGCAGCGAAGGATTTACTATCACCGCTCCTTCGAATGATGGCGATTATAGACAAGGTTATATCACTCTTTCAGAAGACAATGTCAGGCTATCCCTCCTTTTTGAGCAAGGCGGCAAATGTCCAAGTTGCCATGGTCAGGGCAGCTCTATATGTTACGTATGTGGTGGTATGGGCGGCACTGGATATGGCATGTACTATGTATCATGCATCATGTGCGGCGGTAAAGGCTCCATATACTGTAGCGTTTGTGGAGGATCTGGTGTAAAAGAATAGAATTTCTTTTTACCCAGAATTAACTCTATGATATCCCTGAGTTCATCTGTACTAATGACAATGGTGACCGACTGACTCTCTAGTGTATCCTCATAGCAGTAATGATAGGCCAGATTCTTATCGGCAGCGACGACCTGGTTGATAAAAGTGCGTTCCACGGCTCCCATCTGACGAGCCTGTTCAATAATATCTATCGACAACACAAATTTTCGAACAAAAAACTTGCACTTTCAGTTTTTTTTATTTATCTTTGCCCTCGTGATTCGAAAACAAAGCTATTAACGACAATCCATATAGTAATTACTAAAAACCGAGTTGAATATGAAGAAATTATTGGCACTCCTTATCATCATGTCTGGGTGTTCCTATGCCCAGGAAGAATACGAGGCTATTGATCTGGGACTCAGCGTAAAATGGGCAGTCCACAATATCGGGGCAAAAACGGCTTCAGACTATGGGACCTATCTGGCATGGGGCGAAATGGAAGAAAAGACTACGTATTGGTGGGACAACTACAAATACTCGGATTCCACAGAGTGCGAACAATGTGTTATAGACCTAGGCGAATCAATCTGTGGAACCGAATACGACATGGCCCGACAGCTATGGAAAGGGGATTGGCGACTGCCTACCGATAAGGAAATTCTCGAACTAAGAAACCAATGTTCATGGGAATGGACACAACTGAACGGCGTCAATGGCTTTAAAGTAACTGGACCTAATGGCAACAGCATCTTCCTCCCTGCTGGTGGATGTTTCTTCTATAACAAGAAAGAGGATGTTGGCGTTCAGTGTTCTTATTGGGGTGGCACCAAGAGTTTCATCAGAAATGCACATACCATTATGGCATTTGTCGACGAGGATGATGGTACTATTATCGTGAAATGCTGGGGAGACTCTCGGCCTATCGGGAGACTGGTCAGACCTGTTAAATAATACAATAAAAAAGAGAATACTATGACAAATTGTTTAGGATTGGGAGTAGTTGTCACCAACGAGCGTACGAATGTGGCTGACGTGGCAATTAAGATTAAGGACAGACCGATGTATATCAGCGATGCAGACGGTATGTTCGAGTTTGCACTGACAGACGGGACGTGTATTATCGAGAAGATCGAGAAGCCAGGCTATACGCTGGTATCACCCCAATTGCCTCATGAGGTAAAGAACAGCAATGAGCTTCTCAGAATTGTGATGGAAAACCATGAGGATGACCAGCAGAGAGACATCCGAGAAAAAGGCCAATGGCTCTACAACGAGGCGCAGAGACAGGAACAGGAAAGGCTATATGGTGATGCGGCCGACACGCTGATTATGCGTGCTGACTTGGACCCGATGAATGTGCGTTGGCAGATTGAAACGGGAAAGTACATGCATAAATATGGCGACTACAAAACGGCACAGGGCTTCTATAACAGAGCCATCAAAGCTGCCGAGGAACTCTATGGTGAGAAGAACCAACTGCTGGCTCGCTGCTATGAGCTCTATGGAGACAACTATTTTGTATGGAGAGTGTGGGGCGAGGATAATGTCCTGAACTATGCCGATGCTAAGAACTACTACCAACGAGGAGGTCATTTCTGGTATACCCTGTATGGCGAGGGCAACAACCACGTGGCCCGTATCTATTATAAGATGGCTGCCTGCTGGTACAAGCTTGAGAACAAAACAAACGCCAAGACATGTATTGACAAAGCCATCGAGACGCTTCGAATCACGCCTGAACCCGATCCGAAGTGGCAGAGCAGGATATTCGAACTAAAAAAGGAACTGGATTCTTCGGCAGAATAGCTTGTCATCACGAGGCTTGTGGCCCACTGATGTCAGATGGAAGATGTCAGATGGAAGATGGTTCCGGTGAAGGCTCTGGGGGCCCCTCATACTACATTCTCTCTCGTAGAGAGAATTACGTATGGGGTCAGACGCTTCACCTACGGCAGTGTCAGAAGTGGCTGATGATAGCCCGTCTGTTGGATGCTCTGGAACGGGACTACCAGCAGGTGTACCATGACGACGCCCCACCCTTCGAAGAAGGATTCGAAGAGTCAATACGTAAGTGGAAGGAAAAGAAGCACAAATAATCTGCTAATTATTTGTAAAGTTCAGATATATTTTTTATCTTTGCAGCCAAAGAGAAAACGGTTGAAGATGAAGAAAGCGATAATAGTCATTTATTGTCTGCTGGGCCTCATCTCTGTTTGTCAGGCCCAGGACCATCTGCGCATCCATTATAAGAATGGAACGCAAGCCGATGTGCCCCTCGCCCAGATTGACAGCATCACGTTTGTGGAGGGGAGCAGCGTACCCGCAGAGCCTAAGCTGGAAAGCAGCTGGTTCTGGGGCAGTCAGGTGCAGGGCTATTATGAGCTGCTGACCATCAACGAAGACCACACCTATACGGGTTACGATTATTTCTTTTCGTATGGCTTCGACACGATGACATACGGATTCTGGGCACAGATAGGTGCGATGCTCACCATGTCGTCGAACGGCTTTGGATACCAGCGACGCTACAACTGGTATATCACGGAGCTGACGGCCAACGTGCTAAGCGTCATGACCAACATGGGACCGTTTACCTACTACCGGGTTCAGCCAGAGACGCTGAGTCTGCAGGTGTCAGGCACGCTGACATGCGACGAGGGTGACTCCTTCACCTTTGCCGATGGCGTGACGGTAGCCATACAGGACGGCAAGCTGGTTGGTCTGATGGCTGGCGAGACGTATGTCCTCAAATACCTCAATGCCATCAAAGGTATCGTAGCATATAAAGTCGTGGTCGTGTAGCATTGAACGAGATTTATTAATTCCAAAACCTAGAACCAAGAATATGAAAGCAAAACAAATGATTACCTTACTGGTCCTGGCCATGTTTAGTGGTATGTGCTGGGCCCAGGGTCCTGCGTCGGCTATGCCAGCAGAGGCAGCTAACAAAGGACAGATGTTCCAGTTGAAAGACGTGAAGATGGCCCGCAGTGGCGAACAGTGGTTCAAAGTCACCACTGACATCAACTGTCACAGTCAGTATACGCCTCTCCACAAGATGATGACGCGCGTCCTCTTTGGCAAGGAGAAAGAATGCAGCTCGTTGGACAGTGCCATGCAACGTCACATGGCGGAGTACGACGAAGTGGTCAGCCCAACAGGTTTTGACCGTCCCGTGGCTCAGTTTGAAGAGATCAAGGTGATGTTCAGGGGTGGTGACGAGAAGCGATTCCTGAACTACCACGTCAGCTATATGCAGTTAACCATGCAGGACAAGGAAAGCGTGCAGAAGAACCGCGAGCGCAGCATGGTATATGACGTGGTGCACGGCAAGATGCTCACCCTGTCGGATGTGTTCGTACCCTCTGTGGCCACCCGCATAAAGAACGAGACGAAGAAGCTGCCCATACACATCAACATGAACGGCCAGAGCATCCTCATTGCCTGCAAGGATAATGGCGAGTGGAAGGAGAATAACCTCGTGTATCACGAGGATCCTGACATTTTTACGGATAAGTTCAAGGAACTCGTTGACTGGTCACAGGTGGAGCGCCGTCATCAGACCCTTGTACTCGGATACCACACCGACGACCCTATCGCCAAGGATGGCGGTCCGTATTATGACTCACCCAAGGTGGAGCAGGCACCCGCTTTCGCTGATGGCGAAGAGGCCATGAAGAAATGGTTTTCCGACAAGAAGAACCCCTTGTACACCGCCATTGCCGACAATAGCAACGTGCGCGGCATGGCCGTCTGTTCTTTCATCGTCGAGGCCGACGGCACTGTCACCCATGCCAAGGTGGACAAACCCGTCAATCCTGCCCTTGACCCGGAGATTGCCAAGGCCATCGCTGTGATGCCCAAATGGACACCCGGCATGCACGAGGGCCAGGCTGTCCGAGTGAAATGCACCCTCTACGTCGAGATCAATCTGAACAACAAAAAGGTGAATGTCAGTCTCACCCAGCCCGCCCCCCGCTGGGGCTTCGGCTTCGGTCCGTTCTGAACTCACACTATATTGTGATTTCGTAGAAAAAACCCAGTCTGCGGTTGCAGGCAGAGCGTCATGACAAACATGGGACCGTGAATCATGCGCTCGGCCAAAGGCCGCTTGGCTCGTCCAAGAACCAAAGGGATGCCACCTTCCCCTCGTTCTGATAGGACCTTCGGGTTGTTCCGATAGGACTTTCGGGTTGTTCTGATAGGGGTTTACCCCCCATAGGAGATATTCGGACGAGTCGTAGATGACGTCAGAACGGGTCGTAGATGACGCTTGGACAACTCGTAGTTGACTTTGCTCTCAAATGCATCGCAAAGGTACTACATTTCAAAGGGGCGTTGGCCGTCTTTGGCCGTCTCTCACAGAAATTATTAAAAAGCACAGAAATAATTCTCAAATCCTCCAATACTCACTTCTCTATTTTCAATTCTTAATTCAAAACTTGCCTCCGGTGAAGGCTCTGGAGGCCCCTCATACTACATTCTCTCTCGTAGAGAGAATTACGTATGGGGTCAGACGCTTCACCTACGGCAGTGTCAGAAGTGGCTGATGATAGCCCGTCTGTTGGATGCTCTGGAACGGGACTACCAGCAGGTGTACCATGACGACACCCCACCCTTCGAAGAAGGATTCGAAGAGTCAATACGCAAGTGGAAGGAAAATGACGAAAGTGATTTTTTGAGTTTTTCTTGGAGGATAAAGAAATAATGACTAACTTTGCAATCTCTAAACGCTAAGGAAAAATGAAAAAATTGCTGAGACCTATGAGAATGATTCCATGCTTGCTGTTGATGCTGCTGTGCGCCCCCACCCTTCAGGCAAAGGAGGTGAGCGAGGCGGATGCTGCCATCATCGCTAAGAGGTTTATCAATATATATGACAAGGGAGTCTGGATGGGAAAACTACTCATGTATGGGAATTCGTATTAACAATGGAATGAAATAATAGTAAGCTTATGAAATTCAAAAGAAATTTTGTAAACGTATTGGCCTTGACAATTGCATTCTCAATGTTTGTACAATGTAAACAAAAAGCAGACGAGCAGCCCCAAATGAAACAAGAAACAATTAGTAGTGCGGACTGGAAACAGACTACAAGAATGGAATACAGGTTTGGAGATTCATCTGTGCCACCACAGTATCACCGCAGTTACACAATTTCTATCTCTATAAGCGAGAAGACAATCACCATTGATAGCTATGGCGACGTGCTCTTACAGCGTCAATACGACAACACTTTAGATGAGTTTCTGAAGTATAGAGATGCTATTGCTGAAAAAAAAATATCCAAGCATGAGGAAACAGATGCCCTAGGTTGTACAGGCGGTAAAACAGAACATATTCGATTATACAAAGGTGATGAAATCTATTTTGACGCATTCGTGTACCATTGCGCTGGTGATGACACAGGAACATTGAATCTGCCTATGGGGACGTCAGATTTGTTCAAAAGCATGATTCCTGAAGATATTAATTCACTTATTGATTCAACAAGATAGCAGAATAATCATGCTCAGTCATGCCAATCTAAACACTCTTTATTGCAATGGAAATAGACGGAAAAACCTATCTGTCACGCGAGGAGTTCTTCAAAAAAGAGGGACGCCCTCGTTTTGAAGTCAAGCCGATGGATGTGAGTCTGGCGAAGGCTCAGTTTGAGATGCGGAAACGTATCCGGCAGGACCTGATGGAGAGGCAGAGCTGTGAGGAGGGCTTTGAGCTGACAAGTCCCAGGCTGCAGCTATCAACGGTCACCATCCAATGTCAGAAGGTAAGAGGCACCGAGGATGTCTATGACCTGACGATGCGAGTGGCAGACAAGGAGCATCAGCGTGTGGCCATGGCCTGGATTACATTAGGTGTTATTGACAGAATGGAACGTGAGCTGAATTCCAACCAGTTCGTGCCGAAGTGCAAGCTCTGGCTCACATGGTTCGACTATGCCATCAAGAACTACCCCACGGAGAAAGGCCTCCTCTACTACTGGACAGAATGGCAAAAGACACCACCCGAGAAAAACTGGTATGCCAATGATGTGGACTTGTACGGCATCAGTTCCCGCCAGTCATATGAGCTACTCTGCGGCTTGAAATGGCGGGCAGAGCACCAACAGGAAAGGGACGATTTGTTCCGCAGCAATGCCGTGATTCGCGTCCAATACCCGGGAGCCCCAGGCCGAGAAGACGAATTTGAGTGTATGTCCATGGATCTGCGCTGCTACGAGCGGGGGCAGATTGACTTAGTGGGTTACATCTGGTTCCTGCAGTTTGACTTTACCAGAAAGACCACCCGCATCATCATCCACTCCTTCGACAGCATCGACAACTGCCTCACGTGGCTGGGCCGCAAAGAAGCCACCTATGAAGACTGTTGCCTCCGAATGGGAGAGCTGCTCATGTTTGGGGAGTCATATTGAGAAAAACGGATAATTGGATATGCGTATCTAAAAGAGCAAGTCAGTAAGATAATAATTATTAAAATCTGCACAGAAAACAAGGAAAAACTTGGATAAGTGTGCATTTTTTTATAGCTTTGCCGAAATAATCAAACGATATGAAGGTAAATCCTTTGGTAAAGTTAGGTAATATTCCCATACAAACGGGTACCATTGCAGCATGCTTTGACAACCTCTCATCACCCAGTGAAAAGACTCGGGCATTGGAGAAGGACGGACAGTTGATTCGTCTGAAGCGCGGACTTTATGTAGTGAGCGAAGAAGTCAGCGGAAAGCCTGTTAATACTTGTCTCTGCGCCAATCATATTTATGGACCTTCGTACGTGTCACAACAATGGGCGCTTCGCTGGTACGGACTGATACCTGAGCAGGTTTATACGATGACTTCTGTTACTACCAAGCGCAGTAGAATATTTGAGAACTCACTTGGTCGGTTCACTTATGAACAAGTGAAACCCGAGTACTTTGCCATCGGCATTAATAACATAGAGGAAGATGGTGTCAATTACCTCATGGCAAGTCGCGAAAAGGCACTTTGCGACATGATACTCCATGACAGCTATCTTCCTCCGCAGTCCATTAAGGGACTATGGCAGTATCTGGAAGAAGACATCCGTTTCGACATGGACGAACTGCCCACGTTCGATGTCAGCATCATCGAGGCGTGCGCCAAGTTGGGGCGGAAGGAGAATATATTGAATAACCTTATCAAGATTCTGAAGCGATGACAATTTATGACCAGATGGTGGCTGCGTATGCTCAAAAGTTGGGAACAGCCACGCCTAACGTAGAACAGGAAGTGATGCAGCACATTGCCCTGGCAGGTCTGCATCGTGGGGGATTCTTCCAGCATGCTGCCTTATATGGAGGTACCTACCTAAGACTGTTTCACAATCTGCCCAGATATTCAGAGGATATGGATTTCTCGCTGATAGAGAAGCGCAATGATATCCATATCGAGAATTATTTTCCTGCCATTATTGAGGAGTTTCGCTTGGCTGGTCACGAAGTGAGCATCGTCAAGAAGGAGAAAAAAATCTTCGGACGTGTAGAATCGGCTTTCCTGAAGAAGAACACAGAAGCATACGACATAAAGTTTCAGACAAAAAAGACGGTTAAGGTAAAAATCGAATTGGACACAGACCCGCCTTTAGCCTTTGAAACTGAACAGTTAGCACTGCAACAGCCCTATTCATTTATGACGCGCTGTTTCACCCTATCCGACCTCTTTGCCGGCAAGATGCATGCGTTGGTTTACAGGGCTTGGCAACGAAGAGTGAAGGGGCGCGACTAGTACGTCTTTGAGTGGTATGTGCGGTGGAATGTTCCTCTTGATTTCAAGCATTTGCAGGAGCGAATCCGAGAATTCAGCGGTGAGGAGATTAGCAAGGAAACTTTTTTGAGTCAACTTCGCGAAAAGCTGGCTACGACAGATATCGAGCGGGTGAAGGAAGATGTGATAGGTTTTGTAGACAACCCCCACGAACTGGATATCTGGTCGAACGACTATTTCCTGCAACTGGCAGACAAGATTGTGTTCAAGGGGATGTAAAGAGAAATAAGAAGATACCCTGTGGCTGAACCGTCAAGCAAACACCTCCGATGACTGTTGCCTCAGAATGGGAGAGCTACATATGTTTGGGGAGTCCTATTGACAAATACGACGAAGCAAAAGAGAGTGTAATTCTCTACAATTCTGTCGAAAATGGCGTGTTTTATATTTTTTTTCGCTTAAAATATTGCCGTATCACTTTTTTTATGTAATTTTACAGCCGAAAACAATTTACAAGAACCTAAAACCGATATGGCAATATTATCAAGAGGACAACAGATAGACAGGTACACGGTGCAGAGCCTCATCAAGGAGAACCTCTACACTGAGACATACCGTGTGGAAGACGAGGATGGAAATCCATTCTTCATGAAGGTATTCATGACGAAGCGGATGCCAGAGAAACTGATGAATGCTGAGACTGGCCAAGTCTATGAGATTGAGTACTGTCAGAAAATGAAGCACAAGGAGATTGTCAGTTTCATTGGAAGCGGTACAATAGAGAGTGAAGAATGCACATACCAATACTACCTTACCAATTATTTCAGTGGAGAACTATTGGCAGAGAAGATTCAGCGCGAGGGGAAGATGGAAGCCAACGAAGCGTTGGCTATCTATCGTGCTATCTTGGAAGGTCTGCAGTACATGCATGCCGAAGGACTCTGTCATAACGATATCACACCGCGTAATATCATGCTTTCCGCCACAAATAATGGCACACCCGAGATTATTGACCTTGGTCATATGTCTGGACGTTGTTCTGGCAAAGTTCCATTCGACACCTCCGACCTTGACGTGCTCTATTGCGCCAACGAAACCTATGGCGGAATATATGATGAACAGAGTGACATCTTTTCTTTAACAGCAGTACTGTATACCATGCTGACCGGACAGGCACCTTGGTATATGGAGTTCTCAGATGCCATGAAACGTCCCAGGAGAGCCATGCTGCTGAGGGACAAACGTCAGACAGAGCCAATTGACTTTGACAAATTAGACCTGGACGACCGCATCAAGACCATACTCGCCAAGGGACTGACTGCCTCATATACGGATCGTTACAAGAACATCGACCAGATTTTGTCTGATTTAGATCCTAACAAGAAACCTGAGGCACAGACGCCGAAAAAAGAGGATAGTCACCAACAGGAGAGTCAACAGAATCAGAATGGCGAGCCAAGTCGTGAGGTTGAGAGTCCCAACAAAGTGGACTTCGAGATTAAGCGTGGCGGTGGCAATGGCTTTAAGGACATTGCAGGCATGCAGGAGTTGAAGAATTACCTGACACAACGCATCATCTTTGTCATCAAAAACAAGGAGAAGGCAGAGAAATACAGGATCACCCCACCCAATGGTATGCTGTTGTATGGTCCTCCAGGCTGTGGTAAGACGTTTGTGGCCGAGAAATTCGCCGAGGAGACAGGTTTTAACTTCATCCTCGTCAAGTCATCCGATCTGGCCAGTTCGTTTGTCCATGGTTCACAGGAGAAGATTGCCCAGCTCTTTAAGCAGGCCGAGCAGAATGCGCCTATCGTCATCTGCTTCGATGAGTTCGATGCGTTGGTGCCTGACCGTTCCAATCCTGCCGCCCAATACTCTGCTGGCGAAGTCAATGAGTTCCTGTCGCAGTTGAATAACTGCTCACAAAGAGGCATCTTTGTAGTTGGCACCACGAACAGGCCCGACAAGATAGACCCTGCCGTACTCCGTACAGGACGTATCGACAAACAGGTATATGTTCCCCTACCCGATAAGGAAGCCCGCAAAGAGATGTTCCTGATTCATCTGAAGGGAAGACCCTATGACGAGGAAGCCATCGATGCAGAAAAGTTGTCCGAACTATCAGACGGATATATTGCCAGCGACATTGCCTATGTGGTCAATGATGCAGCCATGGTTGCAGCCTTCACTGATCAGGACATTACCGAGGAGTTACTAGAAACATCTGTTAAAAACACCCATCCTTCCCTTCGTGCTGACACCCTTCGCATATATGATGACATCAAGCAAAAGATGGAAAATACCGAACGTCGCAACATGGGACGTCCCAAAATAGGATTTGTATAATTCACCAAATAATAACAATCTAAAACTATTACGATTATGAAAGCTTCTGAAAAAGTATTTGAATTCTTGAAACAGCAGGGATTCTGTCCTGAGATTGATCCGAATAACGGCAATATCGTCTTTAAGTATCAGATGAGAACATTCATCTATATCAACAATGACGAGGACGACACCTTCTTCCAGTTGGCATTGCCCGGCATCTTAGATGTAACGGAAGACAACCGCGAGGTTGTGCTGGAAACATGCAACCAGGTTAATCTCGGCATGAAGGTCATCAAGTGCTGCATCCCCAACAACTCCGTCTGGATACTGTTTGACAATCTCTTTGACAGCTCACCGGAGATTATGGATATCTTCCCGCGTGCACTGAACATCTTGCAGGCAGCCCAGCAGCATTTCTATGAGAAAATGAATTAATTTCATGAATCCCATTCCCTGCGATATATTTCGTGGGGAATGGGTTTTTAGTTACCTAACGCGACTTAGGTCAAATCTCGCCAAAGCTAACGATTTGACGTAACTTATAATAGAATAACGCATGATGAAGAAATCACTCGCTATTTGCGTCGCATTGCTCTATGCAACCTTGCTTCTTGCCAAGCCCTACACCCAGCAGGGCATTGCCTATCTGTATGACTATAAGACCAAGACGAAGAAGCCAGTGGCCAACGTAAAAATCACTGTGGTGGGAGCGCGGCCGACTATCAGTAGAGATGACGGAACATTCACTTTGGTGTTTGACAACTATGGTTTAGGTGATAAGATAAGCCTCGAGAAACAACCCTACTTTAAAGGAATGAAGGTTTTCAACAAGAAAGAAGTTGACAACTGGTTTATCGTGAAAGACCACTTACGTCTCATTATGTGTCGTTATGAAGAGTTCGAGTTGACCAAAAACGACTACTATCAACAAGGATTGAAAGATGCAACAGCAAAGTATGGTAAAGAAATTGCTAGAATCCAAGCCGACCAAAAGCTTAAAGAGGCGGAAAAGAATCAGAAGTTACAAGAAGCAGAAGAGCAACTACAGCGTGTAATGGAATCGCTCAGCGAAACGTCTGAAGCCATGGCCCGCATTGATCAGAGCGAACTAGATGCCGCCATGCAGGAAGTCCTTGACCTCTATAAAAATGGGAACGTGGACGATGCTATGAAGAGGCTTTCAAGCATGAAATTAGAAGAAAGCCTAGAGCAATCGCTCAAAGATAAAGCCGTTCATCAAGGTGGTCTACAGGCTGCGATAGAGGATTCCATGAGAGCCGTTCAAAACATTCGTTCAGCCATAGAAATACATAAGAACAATTACGAATGGAAACAGGTAATTAAATATCAAAAGTTACTGGCCGACAAATCACAGACACCTCAAGATTTATTCCAATATGCGTATTATAGTCAAATTTCAGGAGGTGATTCCAAAGAAATGGAATTATATTATGAAAAAGTATTAGAAGCAACAAAGGTGTCCAAGCAGTGGAATACTAATCATCTTTATCTTTATGCCACGACGATGAACAATCTGGCAAGTATTTATAAAGATAAAGGATTAAACGAAAAGGCAGAACAAGCGTATAAGGAAGGTATAGAAGGCAGAAGAAAATACGCGCAGTTAACAAGAAATCCAGCGGATGAAGGTCATTCAGCATGGTCTCTTGTTTCTTTGTGCGGATTTTATATTGATCAAAAACGATATCAAGATGCTGAGAGAGTGCTAAATGAAGCAGAAAATATTTATCTAAGAATAAAACCATTTATATACAAAGATTATGAATGGGGATACGGACGCCTTTTTGATACAAAGGGATGGTTGTTTCACTCAACGGATCAATTGGACAAGGCAGAAGAGAATTATGTAAAAGCATTTAAGTTATATGATAAATGTGTTTACCAAGATCCTCAAAATCACCTTACAAGTATGAGATATATTTGTCATGGAGGTTTATGTGCAATATATAATTCTCAGAAGAGACCTTTTGAAAGCGAAGAATATCAAAAAGAACTCTTTGATTTATATCGCAAGTGGATTCCTCGATACCCTCATGCCTTGAAACAAGGTTACGCTATCGTATTAAACAAATTAGTGGAGTTGTATTCCGATGCTCAAAAATTCTCGGAAGCGGAGGAATTGTACAAACAAGCGACAAAAATCTACCAGCGCCTAGCAAAGGACAATCCTAAGGAGTACGAGCCTTACTTAGCTCAGACAATAGGCGGCCAATCCTTCAATGCCATCTTTATGAAAAAATACGCCAAAGCAGAACAATTAGCGAATGAAGGATTGGCAGTTGACACCGCCCAACATTTCATTTATACAAATCTTGCAGCCGCACTTCTCCTGCAAGGACGATACTCTGAAGCAGAACCCATCTACCTCCAATACAAAGAGGAACTGAAAAACAGTTTCCTAGATGACTTCGAAAAGTTCAAGGCAGCAAAGGCGATTCCAAAAGAGCGTGAAGTAGATGTGGAGAAAATAAAGCAGATGCTGCGAGATTAAAGAATTGATTCTATGAAATATACAGCTTATATCAGTTATAACTCAAAGGATGACCGTTGGGCGAAATGGCTGCAACGGAAGTTGGAGGCCTATAATATACCTGTGGTCATTAGAAACGAGAAGGATGAGGTGGTGAAACGGTTGGATAAGCCCCAAAAAATGCGTGTGTTCCGTTACAGAGCCGATTTGAACACGGTGTCGCTAAGCGAGGGGTTGGCCAAGGAACTTGATGATGCCAGATGGCTCATCGTTATTTGTTCACCCAACTCAGCCCAATCTACTTGGGTAGGTAAGGAAATACAGCACTTTCTCGACATAGGGCGACGCGACCACATCCTGCCGTTCATCGTGAGCGGCACATCCTATTCAGACAACGAAAACGAATGCCTGAACCCTGCGCTAAAAGCCGCCTTCCCTGATGGAGATATCTTGGGCGTGAACATCAACGACTATGGTGACGCCCCACGACTCTACCGCGAGAGGAAAGCTCTGGTAAGAACGGTGTCGCTGCTCATTGAGGTGCCCGAGGCATATGGTTATCTATGGAACCGCTACCGCATGCGTTTCTGGCAAAGCGTGGCATTAAAAGTTGCAGGAACAGTCACAATCGTAACATTGCTATTATGGGCATTTCACTATAACACAGAGTTTGACTCTCAAATACGATTAAACGACACCACTCCAGATAATCCATATCTCCCCATTCCAGACTCACTGAAATTGATCCTTACGCTGGACAACGAAGAGAAAACACTGGTACTGAATGAAACAGACGAAACGGGCATCTACAAAAACCTGCCCGGACGTTTTGCGAGCCAAGAGGTACAACTGATATTCAAGGCCGATGGTTACGAGTCAGTAGACACGGTTGTAACCCTACAGCGCAACGGAGAGGTAAACCTCAATATCCACCGTGATGACACCTACGGAGTGCTGGCGGGTACCATCATCGATGAAAAAGGACAACCTGTCGGAGGGGCAACGGTGGAAGCCGAAGGAGTGACTTGCACATCTGAGGAAGACGGCTCTTTTAAACTCATCATCCCAATAGAGAAGCAGAAACCTTGTCCCCATGTGCACATCAGCAAGGTGGGATATCAGACTGAAGAGTACACACATCAGGGAGTGGGTCGCAACTGGCAGGTGATGTTGCAGAAATGAACAGTCAAGAAGAGCATTCATTTTTTATATGCGAAAAGATAATATGCAGGCGAAGTGGATGCATAAAAAACTTGATGCTTGCAAACTATCATTTGTGATTCGTGAGTTGTACGTCATCAGGGGCGAGAGACATAGGTTGCGAGAATACAGTAGTACTATCTGAAAAGTTTTTTATTTTAGAAGAAATGAATAAGGAAAACAGCATTGTGGAAGAAACGAAGCAACAGCGATATCACTCTATGGAGAATGAGCTTTCCTTTGATGAGCGACTCCAGCACTCAGGTATTATGGGGGCTGTATGTGGAGACATCATAGGTCTTCCGTATGAATTGCGTGCAAACAGGACGAAAGACTACCAGTTTGAGATGAAGTTTCAAGACTTTTCAGACGACACAATTCTTACTGTCGCCATTGCCGACTGGTTGTCAGGAGAACGGTCTCCCGAACGTTTGAAGTCTTGTCTGTTGAACTATGCGAAACGCTTTCTCCATAAGAATGTGTGGGGATGGGGATTCAAGGCGTGGGTAGAGAGCGGAGGTACCCTTGACCGCACTGGGTGACGTCAAACGGAGCTGCCATGCGTGTGGCAGCCATTGGATATGCTGCTGAGACAGAAGAGGAAGTGATGCGCCTGGCCGACATGTCGGCTCGCATCTCGCACAGCAACGATGAGGCAGCACGAGGTGCACAAGCAGTTTCTCTCGCCGTCTTCAAGGCCAGAAAAGGGTATGACAAGGCAACAATACTCAATACGATTGAAAACAAGTTCGGATATAATCTGCATCGAACGGTGGAGGAGATTCGCGATGGCTATTCGTTTCAGATTGAATGTGACAAGTGTGTGCCGGAGAGCATCATCTGCTACCTTCAGAGCAACACCTATGAACAAGCCGTGCGTAACGCTGTTTCTTTAGGTGGTGATGCTGACACGATGGCGGCAATTGCAGGTGCTATCGCCGCTGCCACACCAGAAATGGAAATACCTTTGGTCATTGCCCAACCATGTTTTGCCATGCTTCCGGATGACTTCAAGGAGATTATTACTAACCAGCAAATGATTTAAGAAATGGAAAAGAACAAAATCCCGCAAACAGGCAAGACCCTCATATCGGGTAAGGAAATCGATGAAAGTGTCATGGACAAATTACGTCAAGCTCACCAGAGAGTGGAAGATGCATCGAGGGGTGGCAGCTGCGACTGGGACGGCGGTGGCAACCCTCATCGCATGATGGAAGAGATGGAGCGCGAATATGCATGGAAAGACTTTTGTGACCTCTGTCGGTCTTATGGTCTCGATCCCTCTGCAGTTCGTCAGGCCATGTAAAAACTCAAGCAGCATTGAGGACATATATTTTATCGTAGCATGTTTATGAATGATGGTCGCGATATCAAAACAGGGGTATTCCATTATTTTCTTAATAAAAGCCACGAGAAAATGATTGGCAATGAATCCGGCACCTTCTTTGTAAACGAGGATGGCGTTGTACAACGTTTCGAGCCAGCAACAGACAATCCGTTCATTGAAGATGAGACGGAGATGAACGATAACTACAATTATTCAACACACAGGACAATTCGAACCTTCATTGTGCCAAAAGGCGTTAAGGGGTTCGCAGATGGTTTCATGCGTGGCATACGAGTCATAGAAAGGTTCGAACTTCCCGATGGGCTTTTGAGACTTGGAAATAATTCATTTGATCACGGAAGTAAGTGTAACTGTATTTTTGCTAATTGTGTTTTACCTTCGGTAGTTATTCCTGATAGTGTGGTGGAGATAGGTATTTATGCGTTTGGTCATACACATATTGACAGTCTTCAACTACCTGAATCACTACACTCCCCCTACGGCAGACAGTTTAAAGATTCTTATATTGGAACGTTAAGACTGCCAATAGAATGGAAAGAAGATGTTAAATTAGGAGATCATCATGATCTTCAACTATTAGGCCAGAGGTTTAATAACGATGAATATGGGTATCTGAAATGGCCTAGCACAATAATTAAAAAAATAGATTTTTATTAAACACTAATTCAAGAAGACAGTGAGCTATCTAATAATCCTAAAACCAACAGACCTATGGAATTAGACGGAAAAACCTATCTGTCACGCGAGGAGTTCTTCAAGAAAGAGGGACGCCCTCGTTTTGAAGTCAAGCCGCTAGATGTAAGTCTGGCAAAGGCTCAGTATGAGTTGCGGAAGCGGATTCGGCAGGACTTGACGGAGAGGCAGAGCTGCGAGGAGGGTTTTGAACTGAAAAGTCCCAGACTGCAGTTATCTACCGTCACCATCCAGTGCCATCAGGTAAGAGGTACAGAGAATGTCTATGACATGACAATGCGTGTGGCCGACAAGGAGCACAAAAATGTGGCATTGGCATGGATAGCCATGGGTGACATCAATAGGATGGAACACGAGCTGAACTCCAACCAGTTTGTCATGAAGTGCAAACTCTGGCTCAAATGGTTCGACTATGCCATCAAGAACTACCCCACAGAAAAAGGCATCCTCTACTACTGGACAGAATGGCAAAAGGCACCACCTGAGAAAAACTGGTATGCCCATGATGTGGACTTATACGGCATCAGTTCTCGTCAGTCATTCGAGTTGCTGTGCGGTTTGAAATGGAGGGCAGAACATGGGCACGAAAAGGACGGGCTGTTCCGGAGCAATGCAGTCATAGGCGTTCAATACCCGGGAGCTTCTGGCAGAGAAGACGAGTTTGAATGTATGTCCATGGAGCTACGCTGCTATGAACGGGGCCAAATCGACCTAATTGGCTATCTCTGGTTCTCGCAATATGACTTCACGAGCAAGGCCACCCGCATCATCATCCACTCCTTCGACAACATCGAGAACTGCCTTCTGTGGTTAGATCGCAAAAGTGATACCACTGAGGACTGTTGCCTCAGGATGGGAGAGCTACTTATGTTTGGAGAATCGTATTAACACAAACAATTGATAGTATGAGAAAAAAAAACAACGTCCATCATCTCCTACCCTTGAGCAACTGCGCCACACTTTAATAATCCCCCCACCCTCCTAAGTAAAACAACACTTTTTACGCCATTTTTTCGCAAAAGATTTTGACTTTTCCGAATTTTTGTTTATATTTGCCATCAAATAACAACCTAAGACGATATGAATCAGACGAAATATGATGTTTTCATCAGTTATTCACGCAAGGATTATGTGGATGAGCAGAAGAATGTGATTCCTGGCAATGAGGTGTCGAAAATCAAAGAAGCACTTTCAGTGGCAGGTATTAGCTATTGGTTTGACGAAGAAGGAATATATTCCGGACAGAACTTTGTTGATAAGATAGTTACAAATATCGAAAATGCAAAAATCTTTTTGTTTCTATCAACAGTCAATTCAAACAAATCACCTTGGACTTGCAAGGAGATAGCAAGTGCTGACGAGTTTAAGAAACATATTATCCCTGTCCGTATAGATTCGGCTCCATATAACAAAAAAGTACTCTTCCGTATTGCAGATTTGGATTATATTGAGTATTACACCAATCCTCAGAAAGGTGTGGAAGACATGATAAAGTCTATTAAGGCATATCTGGAGGAATTAGCCGCTACTGAGAAGCATAAGATAGATGAGGAAAACAAGAAGAAGGAACTTGAGCGTCAACGTATACAGCAGGAGGAAAATAAGAGACACCAAGAACTGATTGCAAAGATTGAAACTGAAATTGCAGCTTTGGAGTCACAGAAAATCGAACGTAAGAAGGTCATACTGCAAAAAGAGCAGGAGTTAAAGTTGGCGCAAATAGATTTTGAAGACTGCGAATCTAGAATCAAGAAATTACAAACAAAGTTTGAGGAACTACGTAATCCAGACAAGGAACGAAAACAAGAAGATGAGCGGAAACACCTTGATGAAGAGGAACGGGCCAAAGAGATGACATTCAATGTGGGCGATGTGCAGTTCAAGATGATTCGCGTGGAGGGAGGCCCATTCATGATGGGGTCTCCAGACAACGACTCAGATGCATTCGATGACGAGAATCCGCAGCACAGGGTTACACTGAATGACTATTACATTGGTGAAACGCAGGTGACACAGGCATTATGGAAGGCCGTGATGGGCGATAACCCAAGCTATTGGAAGGGCGACAGCCTACCTGTTGAAAATGTATCGTGGGATGACTGCCAGAAATTCATCAAACAGCTAAACAATAAGACAGACAAAACATTCCGTCTGCCCACCGAGGCTGAATGGGAATATGCGGCCCGAGGTGGAAGAATGGACCATGGCTATAAGTATGCCGGAGGCAATTATATCGAAAAAGTAGCATGGTATGACGGAAATAGCGAGAGCAAAACACATCCTGTGAAACAGAAAGACGGCAACGAACTCGGGCTGTACGATATGAGTGGAAATGTTTGGGAGTGGTGTCAGGACTGGTATGGAAATTATAACAGTTCTGCTCAGACGAATCCCTTAGGTCCTTCGTCTGGCTCTTTTCGTGTGCTTCGCGGTGGCAGTTGGTACGACTTCGCTGGGTACTGCCGTACGGCTCGCCGCTACGACAGCCCCAACTCCCGCTACTACAGCAACGGTTTCCGTCTAGCCCTAGTTCAACAATAGGTCAGTTCGATACATCGTTTTGCGCCAAGGCAGGCAAAAGAGCCATTAAGAAGTTGGCGTAATGATAATATCATTGATTAATGACAAATAGTAACAACAACGACATATGGGTATTTCTTTCTCATTCCAATAAGGGATATGAGGAAATGCTTAACAGTGATTCGGGTTCGTTTTATGTAAATGAAAATGGCGTTGCGCAACATTTCGAACCGGCAACAGACAATCCGTTCATTGAAGATGAGTCGGAGATGAATGACAACTATATCTACCCAACACACAAGTCAATTCGGACTTTCATTGTGCCAAAAGGCGTTAAGGGGTTCGCAGATGGTTTCATGCGTGGCATACGAGTCATAGAAAGGTTCGAACTTCCCGATGGGCTTTTGAGACTTGGAAATAATTCATTTAATCACGACAGTATGTGTAACTGTATTTTTGCTAATTGTGTTTTACCGTCGGTAGTTATTCCTGATAGTGTGGTGGAGATAGGTATTTATGCGTTTGGTCATACACATATTGACAGTCTTCAACTACCTGAATCACTACACTCCCCTTACGGCAGACAGTTTAAAGATTCTTATATTGGAACGTTGAGACTGCCAATAGAATGGAAAGAAGATGTTAGATTAGGAGAACATAATGATCTTCAATTATTAGGCCGGAGATTTGATAACGACAAATATGGATATCTTCAATGGCCTAGTACAAAGATTGGGAACTTAGAGTTTTATTAATCATTTATACAAGAAGTGTGTAAGCTGGCTCTATTATGTAGAAAGGCAATTCCGTAAAAAACTATAAGGTTATGGACAGGACTATTGAAACCGATTACAAATACATTGCGTTTATCAGTTATAAACGTGAAGATGAGAAATGGGCCAAGTGGTTGCAGAAGAAACTTGAGGCTTACAAATTGCCATCAGTTATACGCAGAGAATCACCAAATCTTCCCAAATACATTCGTCCCATTTTCCGTGATGGTACAGACCTCACAGGCGGTGTCCTGGCAGACAGTTTGCACAAAGAGATTGTCAGGTCAAAGTATCTGATTGTCATTTGCTCTCCAAATACTGTAAAGTCAGCCTGGGTAGACAAAGAAGCACAGACCTTTATTGATGAGGGACGGACTGAAAAAATAATACCTTTCATAGTTGACGGCACACCACATGCAGCCAATCCAGAAAAGGAATGCTTTCCTCAGTCCCTTCAAGATATTCCTGCCGAGAAGGAGTTACTTGGCATTAACGTTCAGGAAATAGGAAGGAATATGGCCTTTGTCAGACTTGTGGCCACGATGCTTAACGTCCAGTTTGACACTTTATGGCAACGTCATCGTCGCAGTCAGCTGCATAGAAAATTTGCATACGGGGCTATTGCGGCATTGACAGCGCTTATCTGCCTTTTCGCGTGGGATTATAATCGTTCCACATATGCTTACTTTGCTGACTATGTAGATTGCTTTGGTGTGCCAGAAGGAGTGATTTCTCTTACTGACGAACAGGTGTCGCATCGCAGGGGGAGCTACCAATTCGAATATCAGCGAATACCATTCGGCGAGCCCAACGCCTATTCATGGCGTATTACGAAGGTAAGTTATGTTAACTCGGCTCTGAGACCTGTGGAGATAGCGAATTCAGAACAAAAGGAACGCTACCCTATACAGGAGATAGAGTACAATAAGCAGTCAGGTATTGTATCCCGTATTAACTTATGTGATACCCGAGGTAAGGTCTTGTTGCGCCATGTGCTCTCAGAACGCGATGGCGTAACCGCTGCAATAGCCGATTTTGTAGGCTCACAAGAACAATATGGAGCAGGATTTGTGAAGGCTGATTTATCGAGCATGTCGAAAGAGGGTAGCGCCGAAATCAAAAGAAGGTCAAACATTGTGCGTTTCGTTTATGAACGTGATGCTAATGGTCATATCATCAAGCAGACATACCATTCAAACAATGATTATGAACTGCAGAATAGTGCTGTGTCAGACGCTGACGGCATTTTTGGTCGTGCCTTCACGCTTGACTCACTGGGCAGACGCACTAAGGTCACATATTTAGGACCAAAAGGAGAGCGAGCATGTAAAAAAAATGGTGTGGCTGGAGTCTTTTTAGAGTATGACGGGATGGGAGATATCCATAAGCTAACCTATTTAAACAAAGCAGACACTCCAATCATTGGCGAAGACAAACATGCCGTGTGCATTGAAGAATTTGATGAATATGGAAATGAAATTGAAGAATCATATTTCGATACTTCGGGCAATCCGTGCCTGAATAATGACGGAGTTGCCAAGTGGACAGTAAAATACGACGATTGCGGCAACCTTATAGAAGGCAGATGCTATGGTTTAGATGGTTCACCGTGCATAAACAAAAGACTCTATTCAAAATATGAACAAGTTTTTGACAGTCATGGAAATGTTGTCGAAGCATCTTATTATGATGTGAATGACAATCCGTGCTTTATGGTAAATGGATATTTTAGAATCCAGTTGAAATATGACAAGCAAGGAAATTGTACCGAAGAAAAGTATCTTGACGCAGAAGAGCAATCATGCATGAGTACAGACGGATATGCGCAATGGAATGCTGTGTATGACGACAAAGGAAATATGATAGAATCCATACGCCGTGGCACAGATGGTAAGCTCTGTATGGATAAATATGGAGTTGCAAAATGGATGGCATCCTATGATGATAGAGGTAATCTTACAACAATGGCTTATTTTGGTTCTGATGGCAAACCATGCTATACAAGCAAAGGTTTCTCAAAATGGACAGCTCGCTATGATGACAGGGGCAACGAGATAGAACGGAGTTATCTCGGCACAGATGACAAACCATGTATGGAAGAAGATGGATTTTCAACAAGGAAGCGAAAATATGACTCTAAGGGCAATATTATAGAAGAAATATATTTTGGAACTGATGGCCAACCTTGTCTGATGAAATGGGGATATTTCAAAATCATAGAAAAATACGACAATCGAGGAAATGGCATTGAAGAAACTTATTATGACATCCAAGGAAATCCATGTATATGCTCTAATGGAGGCTATGCCCAGTGGACTGCAAAATACGATGAAAAAAGTAATAGGATTGAGGTGACTTTTTACGACCTTGAAGGAAATCTGTGTATGAGTGATGACGGATATGCAAGAAAAAAAACAGAATACAATGAAAGGGGTAATCTTATTGAAGCCGTTTACTTTGGTGCAGATAACCAACCAATCATCATCAACAATGGATTTGCCAAAATGACTATTGTTTACGACGAACAGGGTAACCAAATTGAAAAAGCATATTATGGAATAGACGGGAAGCCATGCTTAAACAATGATGGTATCGCTAAATGGACGTCAAAATATGATGACAGGGGCAATTGTACAGAGACTATATTTTATGGCATAGACGGAAGCCCTTGCTTGAATAGTAATAATGGGACAGCAAAATGGATTTCGAAATTCGATGCCAAAGGGAATGAAATTGAGATAGCATATTTTGGTGTTGACGAGAAACCATGTCTCACTAATTCTGGCATATCATCAGTAACCGCAGAATACAATAACAGAGGCGATCGTATTAGGACTTTTTATTGGGGTATAGACGGAAAAAAATGTATGAACAACGAAGGCTTTTCACAATGGACTGCATCCTATGACAATAGAGGCAAACAGACAGAAGTTGCCTATTTCGACACCGAAGGTAATCCGTGTTTGAGCAACAATGGCCTCTGTAAATGGACGGTCGTTTATGATGACAAGGGCTATGAGAAAGAAATTACATCTTTTGGCTTGGATGGAAAACCCTGTTTGAGCAACTTTGGATATGCCATAGCAAGAGCAGCTTACGATGAAAGAGGGCTGCTTATTGAAAGGGCTTTCTTTGATACCTCAGGTAATCCCATTGATGCAATGGGTTACCATCGCTCTGTGTTTACTTACGATGACTATCGACATAAGACTAGCAGCACCTATTATAACAAAGATGGTGAAGAACTGGCACAGCAAATATCCACTATGATAGTTTTTAGTGTCGAAGAAAAACGTCAACTCCAAGAACTGCCTGCCAAGAGTATTTTACTTCAGTGGAATGGATGGAAACTTGGTGATTCTTCAGAAGCGCTTGACACAGAGACCCATAAGTCACGCTTCGGCATGAAAAACATGTATTTCATGACTCCCGAAGGCATTATTGTTCATATTCTAGTCGAGAGAGGCTCGCCTGGAATAAGCACAGTACCTTATAATATAGAGAATTCCGATGCAGGAAAATGGATGAAGCAACTTGAGGAGTGGAAGAAAAAAAACAAATAGGCCAATGGAAATAGACGTGAAGACCTGTCTGTCACGTGAGGATCATCATAACCGCAAGGGAACACCTCCGATAACTGTTGCCCCAGAATGGGAGATTTGCTTATGTATGGGGAATCATATTAAAAATAACGACGAAGCAAAAAAGAGCTTAATCCCCTACCCTCCAGACAAAAACGTCTTGTTTCTTTCATTTTTTTTGCAAAAGTTTTTGACTTTTGCGAATTTTTCTTTATATTTGTACCCTGAAACCTAAAACATAATTACGACTAACATGAGAAGAATAATATTGACAGCACTAGTTTTGTTTTTTATAGGCTTTGTATCTGCACAAACGCAACAAGGCTATGTAAAGACAAAAGGACGCCTTAGTAGCAAAGGTTCAGTGATACCCGGAACACATCTATCTGGAGCTACAATAATAGTCAAAGGCGTTAATGCAGTGGTAAGTGGCAACAATGGTCAGTTTTCAGTGTCAATCCCCAGTAGCAACTATTACCTTCAAAGCGTACAAAAACAGGGATATGTACTGACCGATCCTGATATACTTTCAAAACCATACGTACAATCAAAGAATCCGTTAGTGATAGTATTGGAGGATAAAGAGCAGCAGGCAGCAGAACGCCGGGCTATTGAACGAAAAATTAGCAGTAACCTCTATGCCCAATTGCAAAAACGCAATGATGAATTAGAAGCACTGAGGGAAGAGCAAAAGATTACAGAGGAGAAATATCGTGAGTTACTACAGAAATTGAATAGCGACCAAGACAACAATGAGACAATCATCCAGGATATGGCAGAGCGCTACGCTAGGATAGATTTTGACCAGACAAACGAATTCAACCGTCGAATAAGTGACTGTATCATCAATGGTCGATTGACAGAAGCAGACTCACTTTTGAAAACTAAGGGCGACATCAATGAACGCATTGAGAGGCTCAACAAACACCACGATGCGAATGTACAGACACGTTCTGAATTAGAGCTCAGTGAGTCTATGGAGCAAAAAACTCGTGATGACTTGGCCCAAGACTGCTATTCAAAGTTTGAAATATGCAAGATACAACATCTAAATGATTCGGCAGCATATTATTTAGAGCAGAGAGTCCGTTTGGATACGACTAATGTGGATTGGTTGTCAGACGTTGGCGACTTTATTGTGAAATATAAAGCCAATTACTCATTGGGGCTATTATATTACCAAAAAGCACTCAAGTGCGCTCAAAAAACCGGTAAAAGCAATAAAGAATTATTGTATTGTTATAACAACCTTGGTATTGTTAACAACCATTTGGGCAACAATACGACAGCAATGGAGTGTTATAATAAATGTCTTGAAATATGCAAAGAAGACAGTATAGCCATGTGTACGATATTAAGGCATATTGGCAATGTTTACTACGATAAAAGTGATTATGATGAAGCATTATCGTATTACAAAAAAGCGCTAGATATAAGAGAGCACCAACATAATGATGATGATAAGGAAGATATTGCCCAACTGTATGAGAATATTGGAACCGTTTATAGTGATGTTGGCAATTTCAATCTAGCAAAGGATTATTTTGACAAGTCGTATGAAATGATTAAGCAAGACAAGGGAGACAAGTCTTCCGAATTTGCTGGTTGTCTACTAAATATGGGGTTCAACTATATAGAATTAAAGGATTTCGATAATGCCATGGAATGTTTTCAAAGATCTGTAAAAATTTTTATTGAAATCTATGGCGAAATTCATCCTCATGTTGCTGTTGCATATGGAGGACTCGGCTCAGCCTATGGAGGAAAGAAAGATTATGCTAACGAATTAAAGTTTAAATCCTTGGGATTAAGCATCAAGAAAAAAATCTATGGTGACAAGCATCAGAGCGTTGCCATTGGGCTTAACAATATAGGAATGGCTTACATGAACCAGAAAGAATATGATAAAGCCATTGAGAGTTTTCTTCAATCTTTGGATATATGTAGAATTCATTATGGAGAAAAGCATGCAGGCGTTGCTGTGATCTATCGCAACCTTGGTTTCTTATATAAAGAAATAGGGCAATATGACAATGCTTTAGATTATTACTTAAAATCCTTGAAGGTAGCACAGTTGCTTTATGGAGAAGACAATCAAGTCGTTCAGGTTTCGGTAAACAATTTGGGCCGTCTTTATTATGTAATGGAGAATTACCCTTTGGCAATTCATTACTTGAAACAGAGTCTGATAATCACTGAAAAGGTCTATGTGGGCAATGAATCAAAACTTCGCGATGCTGTACAAATAATGAACAAGGCATATCAAGCAGCTTTGGAAGAGAACAATTTGAAAAAAGAACTATGTAATGAATTCGATGCATTTAAGAAAAAATATAGTCAATATATTGAAAAATGACAAGAAAAAGATGAGAAGATTATCCTTTATATTATTAATTACTTGCGTTACAATTAATTTGTGTGCACAAACACAACAAGGAATGGTAAAAACCAAGGGACGCCTTGCATATAATGGAACCGTAATACATGGTACGGCATTAAGTGGTGCAACTGTAATAGTTAAGGGTCTTAATGCTGTGGTAAGTGGCAGCAACGGTCAGTTCTCGCTATCAATTCCCAGCAGCAACTATTACCTGCAAAGCGTACAGAAACAGGGATACGTGCTGACCGACCCCGATATACTTTCAAAACAATACGTACTGTCAAAAAATCCGCTAGTGTTAGTATTGGAGGATAAAGAGCAGCAGGCTACCGAACGACGGGCTATTATACGAAAAATCAGCAATAACCTGTATACCCAGTTGCAAAAGCGCAGTGATGAATTAGAAGTATTGAGGGAAGAACACAAAATTACGGAGGAGAAATTCCGTGAGTTACTACAGAAATTGAATAGTGACCAAGATAACAACGAGAAGATTATCCAGGATATGGCAGAGCGCTACGCTAGGATAGATTTTGACCAGACAGACGAATTCAACCGTCGAATCAGTGACTGTATCATCAATGGTCGATTGACAGAAGCAGATTCACTGCTTAATACAAAGGGGGACATAAAAGAACGTATAGAGAGACTCAACAAACTTCACGAGGCAAATGTACAGACACGTTCTAAATTAGAGCTCAGTGAGTCCATGGAGCAAAAAACTCGTGATGACTTGGCCCGAGACTGCTACTTGAAGTTTGAGATATTCAAGATGCAGCACCAAAAAGACTCTGCGGCCTATTATATTGAATATCGTGCAAGTATTGATACAACGAATATAGACTGGCAAATTGAAGCTGGCAACATGATATCAATGTATGCTGCTGATTATAACAAAGCACTGGGTATCTTTCAAAAGACATTAAACTACGTTCTCCATCACTATGGAGATAATAACCAATACTCCATTTCTATATATAATAATATTGCTGAGATGCATTATGAACTTGGAGACAACGAGAAAGCAATGGAATTATATCAGAAAGTATTTGAAATTGAAAAGGAATTGTATGGAGAGGACCATCATACCGTTGTGACGACCCTTTCAAATATGGGGCTAACGTGTAATCAAATGGGAAAACATGAAAAAGCAGAAGATTATTATCTGAAAGCATTAGCATGTAATCGTTGTGAATCTGAAGACAGCGCTCTTATTTATGTAAATCTGGGTGGACTATATTTGAACATGAACAAACTCCAAGATGCAATGCGTTGTTATGAAACTGCTGATGAACTGATACGAGACATTTATGGTGACAAAGAAAACCCGTTACAGTCTTCCTGTTATGCCGGAATGGCTTCTTGCTTTAAAGAAACAGATGACTTCAATATGGCAATTGACTATTATAAGAAGTCTTTAGATGTCAATAAGGCTCTTTATGGCGAAGAACACCCACAAGTGGCAACAAATTTGAATAGTATAGGATCGTTTTATAACGAAATAGGAAAATATGAAGAAGCACAAACATTTCTTTTTCAGGCTCTAGCCATAAATACAATGGTTTATGGTAAACATCACCCTTCAATCGCGACCGATTATAATAATATAGGCTTTTCATACTGTCAACTTGGAAATTACGATGAGGCTTTGAAGTATTATCAAAGAGCTTTGGCAATAGACAAGGATTATTACGGCCTTCACCATGTTGATGTGGCTATACGAATGGCTAATATCGGCGCTATTTATGGGGATCTTAAGGATTACCCAAAGGCATTGGAGTATATTACGGCTGCTTTGGGGATATTCAAAGAGATAGTTGGCGAGAAACATCTTAAAACCATAAGTTGTTACAACAACACAGCTGATATCTACGTAGAGATGGAAGAATATGATAAAGCAGAAGAAATATTGAAAAAGGTGCTGGATCTTAGCATTGCTGTATATGGCGATGATCATACTATGGTATCCTATGTGTACAATAATTTGGGAAAGCTATACAATCAAAAGGGTGATTTGGAACAAGCGGCAGTATATGTAGAAAAGTCATTCCCAATACTCATCAAGGCATATGGCGAAAAACATCCAAACGTAGCCATCTCTTATTACAATGTAAGCGTTTTGCACAAAAAACAAGGCGATTATGTAAAATCATTGGAATTGGCCAATAAAGCATATGAGATTCTGAGAGAGATTCTTCCAGAAAATCATCCCACACTCAAAACGATCTCTGATGGCATTGAAGATGTAAAGCAAAAAATGAAATAAGTAATTGATTATGCAACAACAGCAATTCAGATATTTTGCCTTTATCAGTTATAGCTCTCGCGACATGAAATGGGGAAAGCGGCTGCAACGGAAGTTGGAGTGCTACCGAATGCCGGCGACATTGTGCAGCGAGCATGGATGGGAGCGTACCCCCATAAAACCCGTTTTCTTCGCACCGACTGATATTCAGCCAGGAGGACTGACTGAAGAACTACAGGAACGGCTGCGGACTTCAAGGAACCTGATAGTGATTTGCTCGCCTAACTCGGCACAATCGGAATGGGTGGGCAAGGAAATAGTGTTTTTCCACAGTTTAGGTCGGTCGAAGCAGATACATTTCTTTATAGTGGATGGCACACCGCATAGCAGTAATCCCGATACGGAGTGTTTCAATCCAATTGTAGATTCGCTGGGATTACCAGAGATTCTTGGAGCAAATATCCATGAAAAGATATATCGCTGGCCATGGATGAATAAAGAGCGTGCCTATGTTCAACTTATTTCTAAGTTATTAGGCGTTGAATTCGATGCCATATGGCAGCGGCACAAACGATTGCTCATTCAGAAAGCTATTGCATGGGCAATAGGTGTCATCGCCGTGTTGGCAGCAATAATTGGAGTATGGTGGAACAGTCAGCCGGTAGATGTAGAGGTGCGGATAAATGAAGCCTCTGTACATAATGACGACCTTCCCGCTCTAAAGGATGCTATTGTCATGATCACACTCGATAATGAAAAGAAAGCTGACACCATTCATTCGATTGACGGCTTCACAACGTTCAAGAACATTCCTCACCGTCACATCGGCAAGTCAGTGCGCATCACCATACAATCTTACGATACGCATGGGGTTCAGAGTTTTCTACCCTTAGACACTACCCTCACCCTAACCAAGGCGATTTCGTTAGACATCTGTCGTGACGAAAAAGCATATGGTCAAGTGCATCTACAATTCTGGAATCAACGCACAGAGGAATATATTAAAGGTATCGAAGTGAGTGTTGATGACCAACAAGCTGTTTCAGACGAGAACGGATTTGCAGTTTTCTTCATTCCCTTAGAAAGACAAAAAACAATATATCCTGTAAAGTCATCTGTTGCCATTCAAGACAGTATCATTCAACCTTGGACAGAGGGATGCTCAATACCAACACTAATTATCAAAGAATAAATACGAAATGCGTAGATGAAAAGACTATTTCTATTTACAATAGGTCTTGTATCATGTGTTCTGATAATGGCGCAGATACAGAAAGGAGTGGTGAAGACTCGTGGCCGCATAGTAAACGGACTATTGCAGCCTGGAAAGGGATTGGAGGGAGCCTCAGTCTTGATAAATGAGCACTCAACAATATTAAGTGGAAACGATGGTAAGTTTTCATTCCCTGTTACTAACAGTAGTTTCAGAATAAAGGATGTGCAGAAAAATGGTTATCTACTTGTTGACAACGGTGTTTGTACAGATTATAAGTATTCTGAGAATCCCTTGAGGCTGGTGATGGATACGCCAGAACAACAACGCAGCGACCAATTGGCCATAGAAAGAAAAATAAGGTGCAATTTACAGAATCAATTGAAGGAGCGAGAGGAAGAAATAGAAGCCCTAAAAATATCGCAAAAAGAAAAAGATAGTCTCATATACAGTCTCTACCAACTACATGGAGCTAATGAAAAATTGATTGCCGACATGGCAAAACGCTATGTAGCTATTGATTATGACCAGCTGGATGATTTTTACCGCCATGTGTCTTTCTTTATTGAAAATGGTAACCTAGACCGAGCTGATTCATTATTGCGAAGTCGTGGTGATATAAATGCCCAGGTAAAACAAATTTTGAGACAAGGTTTAGCAATTTCAGAAGAAGAAACCAAACTACAACAAGCTAAGAGCGTCAATCAATTAGAGATTGATGAAGCCGCCCTACGTTGCTTTAGTTATTATGAGTCATTTTTTGCTCAACAACAATTTGATTCCGCAGGCTACTATCTTGAACTGCGAGCCTCTCTTGATACGAAAAACATTAAATGGAAATTGGAAGCAGGTGAATATATCAACAACTATTGCCGTTCTGACAACTATTTTAATATCGCAGAAAAATACTATCGAGAAGCATTGTGTCTTGCAATTGAGAAGTATGGTGGAGACAGTCCTATTACAGGTCTGTGTTATATGTATATGGGTGATGTAGAAGATTTAGGCAAAGACTTGGGGTGTAATACGCTATCATACTATCCAAAAGCATTACAATTGCTCACAAAACACTATGGTGAAGAAAGTCTTGAAGTTGCGACATGCTTACGACGATTATTTATTGTATACATGTGCCAATATAGTTTTATTACAAGATTAAATCGGTATTTGGACAAAGCCCAAGAATGTGCGACAAAAGCTTATGAAATATACAAGAAGATATATGGTGAAGAAAGTGTTGAGGCTGCTGTTAGTTATGCGGAAATTGGCGATACCCAATATTTTTTGGACGAATGTATTCCTTATTATAATAAAGCACTTTCTGTTCTTCATAAAAATGGTTATTATCCAGAACAAGAAGCGACCATATATGAACATATGGCAAATATGTATGTTTTAGACGTTGAACTACAACGAAGTATTTTTTATCAGGCAGAAACATTATATAGCGATTCCATACGGGACAAGAACACTGACACTTTTGAAGACTTCACTCAAAAGGATTGGTACTATTTCGTAAAATGGCAAGAGTTGTTAGTTGCACAATCAGAATGGATAATTGAACAGTACACTACAGCCATAAATTATTATCAAAAAATAATAGACCTTTTAGTTCCCGAATATGGTGAAAGATATGCAAAAGTTGTTGACATAAAGAATGACATAGAAGATATTAATAGAGATAGAGAAACTGAGCAATATTTATTGGATGAGACTCAGAAACAACTTGAAAAGGCTAAGGAAATGATGAAGCGACAAGCCCGTTGCTAAGATAAAGGGAATCAGCAACATGCATTATACTCACTGATTACTCGAACAAGGAATCCAAACCTTGATTAAGACTTATCCTTCAGGCAAAAAAGGCATGTTAAATTCTTTTTTTCGCAAAAGATTTTGACTTTTCCGTTTTTTTTCTATATTTGCGACCAAATAACAACCTAAGACGATATGAATCAGAAGAAATTTGATGTTTTCATCAGTTATTCACGTAAGGATTACGTGGATGAACATAATAACATAATTCCCGGCAACGAGGTATCAATAATCAAGGAGGCACTAACCGAAGCTGGCATTACGTATTGGTTTGATGAAGAAGGTGTGTACTCCGGAGACAAATTCACAGAAAAAATAGTCACAAATATTGAAGCATCTCGCATTTTCCTGTTTTTGTCAACCCAAAATGCATGCGAATCTACTTGGACTAGCAAGGAAATAGCCTGTGCAGATGAGTTTGGTAAATACATCATACCTGTTCGTATTGACAATACCCCATATAACAAGAAAGTGATGTTCAGAATTGCTGACCTTAGCTATGTTGACTATAGTAAGAACCCAGAGAAAGGACGTCAAGAAATCATCACTTCTGTAAAAGCATTCTTAAATGAGATAAAAACTTCAGAGGAGCAGTCAAAAGCAGAAGAAAAACGCAGGAGGGAGGAACTTGAGCGTCAACGTATACAGCAGGAGGAAAATAAGAGACGCCAAGAACTGATTGTAAAGATTGAAACTGAAATTGCTGCTTTGGAGTCACAGAAAGTCGAACGTAAGAAGGTGATACTGCAAAAAGAGCAGGAGTTAAAGTTGGCGCAAATAGATTTTGAAGACTGCGAATCCAGAATCAAGAAATTACAAACAAAGTTTGAGGAACTACGTAATCCTGACAAGGAACGAAAACAAGAAGATGAGAGGAAACACCGTGATGAAGAGGAACGGGCCAAAGAGATGACATTCAATGTGGGCGATGTGCAGTTCAAGATGATTCATGTAGAAGGTGGGCATTTCCAAATGGGGGCGTTTGATAGTGATTCTGAAGCATTAAGCAATGAGAAACCACAGCATTGGGTGACACTTAATGACTATTATATTTGCGATTCACTGGTAACTCAGGAATTATGGCAAGCTGTTATGGGCAACAATTACTCCCATCTAGAGGAGAAAAACCTGCCAGTGAGGGATGTGAGTTGGGATAACTGTCAAGAATTCATCATGAAATTAAACAGCATATTAGGAATGCATTTTTCTCTTCCAACTGAAGCGCAATGGGAATATGCAGCAAGAGGTGGAAACAAAAGTCAAGGATTTTTATATTCGGGGGGTAACAGAAATGGCGGTGTGGCATGGTATATTAACAACAGTGGTAACAAACCACATCCAGTGAAAGGTAAACATCCAAACGAACTAGGGCTTTATGATATGAGTGGAAATATTTGGGAATGGTGTGAGGATTGGTATGGGAATTATATAGAACACAACCAAAACAATCCTAAGGGGCCATCACATGGTTCTTATCGTGTATTGCGTGGAGGATGTTGGTATAGTGAATCAAAGTACTGTAGAGTCACATACCGAGACAAGGGCAACCCTACAGATTGTGACATTAGTATAGGCTTTCGCTTCACTCTAACATGAATAATTGAATACAAAGGTAGTATAGTGTGATATGATTTATAAAAATGGAACGAAACAAATACGACATATTCATAAGCTATAAGCGGAAGAGTTTACCAACAGCAAACAACCTGTATTATAGGCTTACTACGCGTGGGTTCTCCACATTCTTTGACCTTGAAGAGATGGGGAGAGATAATTTCAATACTCAATTGCTTAACTACATTGAGAATGCTAAGGATGTGTTTGTCATTCTTGAAGAAGGTTCTCTTGACGCTTGTAAGGAAGTTGATTGGGAGAAGGATTGGTTCTGCCATGAGATAGCCTTTGCATTAGAGAAAAGAAAGAATATCATTCCCATTCTGATTGATGGCTATCAGATGCCATCAGAGGATTTCTTTCCAGAGAGACTGAAAGAACTAAGACTGAAGAACGCTCCTGTGTTTAACTTTTCTTACTTTGAGGCATACCTCGATAAACTGATTGAGAAAGAATATCTCTTTTCTAAGCCTAACTTGCAAGAAAAAACTACGTCCGTCTTCAAGTTCTATTCCAACGAAAACTGTCAAGTATTCAAGGAAGGAAAATTGGTTTGTAGCCTTGAAGGGATGTCAGATGAACCTTATTATCTGCCAGTTCCTCGGAAGGGAGATTATAGGTTTAAGGCTGTTAATGCTATCACAGCAGAACAGAAAGTATTCAAAGAACATATCGATTCCGATGAGGATAAGGAAATTGAGATTCAATGGGAAGAACGCAAGTTAGAGAAGACAATAATAAGTGGAGATTCTTTTTCGGTGGATTTAGGTGTGCTAAAGTTCAGTATGATTCGAGTGGAGGGTGGTGAAATGATGATTGGAGCTACCGAAGAACAAATTGAAAATGCCGAAAGTAATGAACATCCCGCACATCTTATTAGTTTACCAACATTCTATGTCGGTCAGTTTCCTGTAACGCAAAATATTTGGGAATTAGTTATGGGATATAACAAATCAAAAAATAGAGATAAGGAGCAATCCATTATTAATCGTCAATGGAAATCTATATGCAACGATGCTAGGCCATTCAGTAATGGCTGGGGTGCTTCTACAGGGGCGGTTGCGGGATTATGGGATCCGCAAGCGTGGGGCAATCAAAGCATCTATGGTGATGATTATGGACATTACCCGATAGAAAACATCTCATACGATGAAGCTACTGAGTTTGTTCGCCGTCTCTCCAAAATGACAAATATGAAATTCTCACTTCCGTCGGAAGAAGAATGGGAATATGCGGCCAGGGGTGGACAAAAGAGTCTAGGCTACAAATACGCAGGTAGCAACAACCTCAATGAGGTGGCTTGGTATAGGGGCAATTCTAATGGTTCAACTCATCCTGTAGGTGAGATGGCTCCAAATGAACTAGGGCTATATGATATGTGCGGAAATGTATGGGAATGGACAGAAACTCCCGCTCATTCTTATGCATCTAACGTGGAACCGAGTGGCACAATCTTTATCCGTCGTGGTGGCAGCTGGTGGCATGAAGCCAAGAACTGTCGCGTTTCACGTCGTTATGCTTCTGACCACTCGAAGAAAACAAGTGGATTGGGATTGAGAGTTGTAATTAGAGATAATGTTGAATAATAAATGTACTGAATATGGGAGTACCTGTAAATTCAATCAAGCAATTTGAGGAGAATACAAGATACAATCGTAAAAGCTGGACTATGATGGACAAAAACTACCATATTTTTATTAGTTACAGCCGAGGTGACTTAGAAGTAGTAAGAGCCATCAAAAATACGATTGAACAGGCAACAAATGCCAAATGTTGGATGGATTTGGATGGAGGTATTAAGTCTGGTGATCCTCGGTTTATTAAAACGATTACTGATGCTATTGACATAAGTTCTGTCTTTTTATTCATGCTCTCAAAAAAATCTCAAGTATCAGAGTATGCATTACTTGAACTGTCTTATGCTAAAGAAGAAACAAAAAATCATATTGTCATTATCAATATAGATAATAGCAAAATGATTAAAGAATTCCGTTTCCTTTACAGATTTACAGATACCATCTATTGGGGAAACAGGCCTCAACAAGAGAAATTATTACGGGATATAAGGATATGGATTGAAAAAGACAACTATACCACTAACATTGAGACATCTCCCTCAAAAAATATTACAGCCAGTAATACAAATTGTAATCGCATACTTATGCTTAGGCATAAAAATTGTGTAGAATCTGCCATATTCAGCCCTGATGGTAAACAGATAGTTTCTGCTTC
>Ga0310690_10000534_pt1 | contig 79607 bp, 64 predicted proteins | sample AusTroGonzalo_MG_2_FD_207661 | JGI IMG/M metagenome (GOLD analysis project Ga0310690, IMG submission 207661) | Bovine rumen microbial communities from tropical cattle in Woodstock, Queensland, Australia - Gonzalo_04 (v2) (version 2) | ecosystem: Host-associated > Mammals > Digestive system >...
CTTCAGCTTTCTTTTTTTCTTCTTGTTGTTTTGCAAGATCTTCCTTTTCTTTAGCTAATGTTTTAGCATTCCCTATTAAACCAATCTGAGTAGTAATAGTTTGTTTGTTATTGTCGCAATTTGTTTTAGCCAGTTGTTGGTTCAACTTATTTATACAAGTATCAAGTTGATTTGACGTCTTTGCCTTACATTCTGCTCCTTGAAGAATACTATTGATCTGTTGTAATTCCTCTGCACATTCTTTTTGTTTATCTTCTCCTGTTCCAGCCGGAGCTGCAGACTCATTTCTTGTAGGTTCAGGTGTCGGTTTCGGTTCATCTTTCTTAGCAACAGTAGTATCGTGATTATTATGCTTATTTTCCTGTTTTTTCTTTGCCTCAATATCTTTTGTTACTGTTTTAATCACGTCGTCTAAACGGTCACGTTTCGCGTATTTTATTTTTAAGTTCTTAAGTTCCGTTAAATAACGTTCCAGCTCTGCGGCAGATTTGTTTTTTTCTGTGTTATACCTGCCACATATTTTACCAATTTTTTCTTCTTCATCATTCTTAAGTTTCGTTCTTTCTTCATCAGTCTTTGTATTCAAGTCAGAGATTATTCCATCAATAACTGCAATTCTATCGTCTCTGGCTTTTTTATTGTCCTCGTATTTCAGCTCCAAAACTTTCAGTTCTCCTTTCCATTTTTCCAGCTCAGGAACTTTGTCCAATTTAGCACTATACTTTTCATTAATTTTATTAATCTTGTCGAGCTCTTCCTGAACCAGTTCTGCCGTTTTAACTGTAACCTCGGCATCGGTATCTCTGACTAAATAAACACTTACACCTATTACAACAACAATAAATGCAATCAGACAGAAAAAAGCCACCGGATGCGCTTTAGCAACAGTAGCAAATGTATCCGGAGTCTGGATTATCACCTGCGGCTTGTCGTTAGTTTCGCGTTTAGGAGTTGCGGAACGTGTTTTTTCACTGCCAGATGTCTGGCGCTGCTGCTTCGGTGCCGGATCCGATGCCGGCTGCTGCTGGCGCTTTTTCGGTTTTTTGATCGCATCTATCTCTTCGATTGTAACTCCCTGTTTCAACTTAAGAAGTTCTTCCGGGATGATGTCGTCTCCGAAAAATGTTTCGACTTTGTTGTACTTCAAAGGAGAAGCTACATGATACATCGTCATTCTGAATTCCGGGTCAATATTGACAAGACCTGAAATCGCGCCGTATGCAGGATTTATTTCTGCAAATTTTTTATTGGTTCCGTCGTCTGTTCCCGAGAAGAAATCCATACTGCCGGGATGCCTGTGCCAAAGCCCGAGCAGCTGGAGTTTTGTCTCATACTTGTCGGCGATCTGATTTGCGACCCTGTTCACAAACTGTTCGTTATACTCGAAATAAGCATACTGATGTGTCGAATTATCTCCCGGCGGAATAACCTCGACAACAACCCAGTGGCCGGTCGGAAGTATATGTCCCAGCAGAATTCCGCCAGTCTCGACCGGATCCTTGTCGTAAGTTTCTGTTTTTATATCCTGATACGCCCGATCAGAAAAAACGACTCCTTCACACCTTTGATTTTCTGTATTCATTTACTTGCTCTCCGCATCTTTCTTTTGCCTTTTTGCCACCTGACTCTTTCTCCCTTTCGGGGCTTTCTTCATAAACTTCCCGAGCAGAGCGTTCGCGTCACTCGTATTTTCAACGATAACCTGAAGCATCTCATTTGTGTTTCGTGTATTTTCAATGGCAGCATCAAGCCTTGCAATGATCGCTGCCATATCATCGGAACTAACCTCCGGAACTTTTCCGCAGCCCGAAGCTCTCTCCTCTTCGGGGAATTCATTCCTTTCGATGCTGTAATCGCAATTTTCTTCCGTGTTTTCAGCGGCTTTTGCCTGAACCAGCGTTGTCCCGCCCTTTCTGTGCTTCAAAACAAAAAATTCTTCCGGAATAATGTCGTCACCGACTTCAAAATCCATAACTTCATATTTCAGCGGACTGCTGACATGCCATATTTTAAAACGGAATTCCGGGTCGACATTGACCAGACCGGAAATCGCCCCGACTTTCGAAAGTTTTGCAAACTTGAGGTTGGTACCGTCGTCAACCGACGAAAATTTATCGTAATTTCCCGGATGTCTGTGCCACAAACCGAGCATGGAAAGAGGAATTTCATATTTTGAGGCGACGGCATTTGCGAGATAGTTCACAAATTTTTCATCATACTCAAAAAAAGCGCTCTGATGCACGGAATCAGGTCCGGGCGGAAGAACTTCCATAACAATCCATGCCCCGTTATCCAGAACATGACCAAGCAGGATACCGCCAGTCTCAAGCGGATGCTTCCTGAAAGTTTCATCAATAATCGCGTTGTAAGCCCGATCCGAAAAAACGATCAAATTACATTTTTCACTCATTTCACCACCTGTTTTTATCTTGTATGTTGCCTGAAATTCTGCGGAATATCAAAACCCGAACCGCCGGAACCGCCGCTTCCGTCAAGTTGATTTAAGTCGCGGACAGCACTCTCAAGTTCACCTAAAAGACTTTCCAGAGAGCTGCAGCATGAAGTGAACGCGCCCTCGAAATCTCCGGTTTTATTGTTAAAAAAGCTGTTACCTACAGAATCTTTCCAGGATCTTTTTGCGTCATCCAATGCATTTCTCAATTTTCCCTGTTCCACCAGCAGGTCATTTACAAGTGTCATACTTCACCTCAAGATTCCTCATTTCTTTGCATCAAATCTATTCATCTGATTGTTTTGCCCAAGGCGGCCTCTTTCCTCCGGTAGAAAACCGGGAAGTATAAATAGGAGGCCTTGGTCTTTCTACAGGATACCTGATGCCAAGAGACAGGTTACTGTTCAAAACTTCTCCCAGCTGCTCTAAACGTTTTCCGATTTCGGAAATTGCAGATTTTGAATAGTCTCCGGCAATTCTGTCAAACTCAGTCTCCGGACCTGACTTGTATTCTCCGATACTTTGATTTGCCTTGTCTATAATATCACAAGCTTTATCATAAGTATCCTGGCATTTTTTTTCCTTGTCCTGCGCCATCTTAAGTTTCATACTCGCAATTTGAAGTCTGATATATTCTGCTTTACAACTCGGAGTCAAATTGCCGTCCTCGTCCCGTGTCTGAGAACTTCGGCAGTCAATAAGCTCTTTTGATGCCTGGTCGTATTCTTCCTGAGCCTTTGTACGCTCTTCCTTTGCCTTTTCCAATTTTTCTTGTATCCGTCCACGAATTGCATTCATCTTGCCGACACTGTCACCAATCTTGCTTTTTACCTCTTCAAGAACAGATCGAACTCTTGATGAAAACGATCCGACCGACCCTGCCAGCTCCTGCAGTGCTTCCGTACTTACATCTACTTTAGAATCTGACATTTAACGCCTGCTTTACAAACTTGTTCTTGCTTTTTCTGCCTCTATGACAACATCGATTCGCTGCTGCAAATATGTTGTTGCCCATTTATAGTATTTTTCGGAGAGTTCTCTTATTTTCTCTTTCCTTTCTCTAAAACTCTCCTCGAATTCATCGAATTTTGCATCTCTCCACTCCTCATTGAGTGAGGAAATATTCTGATCCAAAACCTCGTAACAATCTTTTAAACGCTCAGAAAGTTCTATCAAATTTTGTTGAAGCTCTATAAGTTCTGCGGAACCGACCTCAGCATGTGATGCTGCTATAGCCATTTTACCCTCCAGTTAACCTAAACTTAAATATCTCTCCAAAATCATCTGCAAGCGATTAAGAACCTCGTAATTGAACTCATCGATCTCTTTGCAGAGAGGTTCTATTATCTCCTTATCTTCCTCAAAACCTTGTTGAAATTTATCAAACTGTATATCCTTCCATCCCTGAGCAACCGTTTCAATCGACTGGTCGGTCTTTCTTAGCTGCTCCCTCAAATTTTCAGAAGTCTCTCCAAGTTGACCTCTGAAAATCTTTAACGATTCAACATCATTAATTACTGCCGGCATTTTATCCTCCCTCAACCTTCATAAGTTTCAAAATCGAATTTGCCGTAAGGTTTGAATTTTATTAAAATATTTCTGCTTGTACAACAGTAGTATGCTCTGAATTTCGAGCTTGGTCTGTTCAAAACAAAAAGTCTGCTTGCAGCGGACGAATCAATAAGCCTGTTGGAATCCCTTTCGCTCATCTGAAGCACGACTTTGTGGTCAAAAATCTGAAGAGGACTGTCGATCCTTGCAAGATTCGAGAGGTTGTCGACCTGCAGGATCGTGTGGACTCCGACCATCGGACCGTGTTTTAAAACGAAATCAAGCAAAGTTCCCGATTCCGAGACTTTTGCGCCGTATTTTGTAGCTTCCTGATCGAACATTGATCCGCGCTGGAAAGCATAAATCGAAAGGTAGATGCTCTGGAAAAGCTCGTCTCCCTCTTCTGCCGCCTCACGCTTCTCGATTTCAGCCTTGATTTCATTCAAAGCTTCAAGGACCTCTGATTTTTTCGAAGCAAAGTGAATTGCATCAGGGAAGACACTCTCAAAACCGGAGAACGCTTCTCTCGGGACATTGTTTAAAGCATCATAACCTTCAGTAAAATTCATAATATAGAAGCTTGCGCTCTTATTTTTCTGGCCGTCACGCGCAAACATCGTAGAAGACATTGCAATTCTCTCGGCGACATCCGGTTCTCCGCCGATTACAAGAATGTTGTTGTTCGATTCATTCCTGATTGACGCATGAACATCGATATCGCTGATGGCAATCGATTCACCGAAGTAGATGCCGATACCTTCCGGACCCGGGAATTCCTTTGCCTTTTTGTGTTCTTCCGCGAGCTTGCAATCGCGATAGTTGGGAAGTTCGTTGCTTCTGAAGACCAGAGTCTCTACATGTTCGAAATTCTGATTGCGTGCCGCAAACTTTGAAAGTTCCGTGAGAATCGAATCAATATCCTTTTTCGGGAAGAAGAAGGAGCGGACACGGCGGTTGTCATACTCTGAACCCGACTGGGAATTGTAGATACATTCGCCTGTCGACAAAAGCGGCGTGTTTCTTCCGTAAGTTTCAAGCAGCTGGCTGAAATCACTTGGTTTCGCTCTGAAAACGACACGGTTTGCAATAAGATCTCTCGGAACAGACGAGCTTGAAACAAGCTGCTGGGTTGCAAGAATCAGATTTATTCCGAATTTACGGTATTCCTGAATGATGATGGCTATCTTATCCTGCGCATCGCGGCTCAACGCGTCGTTTCCCTCGAAAAGTTTCTGGAACTCGTCGATTATTACAAGAAGCCTCGGAACAACCAGATCTGGTCTTTTGCGCTTCAAATCGACAATACTGCTGACATCATTGTCACGGCAGAGCTCCATTCTGCGAAGACCTTCTTCCTTCAGTTCGTTGAGAATGCTGATACCGAACTCACGCTCTGCTTCCGGTGCGATAACACGGGCATGAGGAAGGTTGTGCAAAGCGTAATTGTTGAATTCGACTCCTGAAAAATCGAGAAGATAGAAGTTAAGCTCGTTAGGCGAGTAGGTGAGCGCGGCATTTAAAATGATCGAGTGCAGGAAAACGCTCTTTCCTGATCCCGGAATACCGATGACGATCGCAGTGTTCTGACCGCTCTCCTGGGAAATAACCAGACTCTGAACCGATTTGTCCTCTCCGATTCCGAACGGTATTTCGATCTTCGAAGCGCTTCTGCCGCTCCACCAGAGTTCTTTTGCCGGAGCGAAATCCTTTCCGAAAATTGTTACTATTTCGCCGGAAGTCTCCTCGACTCCGCCGTTCACATAGCTGATCGTATTTTCCATGACTTCATCAGGGATCTCATCAAAATGCTTTCTGCTTACATCGTCTTCGCTTTTTGTAAAATCGAATTCCAGAACAGAACAGTCGGAAATGTTCTTTTCAAGGAAAGAATAGGATCTCGAATAATCTTCCGATGATTCAACAAGACCGGTATCGACCAGAATTATCACGCTGACTCCGGCTCTGATGCCGTTCTTCAGAATCTTTTTCAGCAGGAATAGCGAATCGCCCGAAAATCCTGCAGGGAAAGCCTTGATTACAAGCAGATTGTAGTCTTCTTTTTTCTCCTTTCCCATATTAAATTCGTTAAGGGAATCGACTGAACCTACAAGAATGTTCTGGTAAATATTTTCGATCTGACCTTGCAGAGCATTCAGCTTGCGGTTTACATCATCCGACCGGACAACCAGTGAAAAAACATCTTTGTTCAGATGCTTCAGAAGATTCGAGGTACCGAGCATATCGTCGGAATCAATCATTGTAAGGTTCAGCATTCCTGGTTCACAGGACGCAAGCGACCTGACGATCAATGAATTTACAGCATTAAGACAGCGGTCTTTGCTTGATGCGTCATATTTCATAATCATATTGTTGTTATCGAAGAACGGGACAAAGGATTTAGTCTCAACCTCAATAAATTTATCAAACAATTCATAGCTGTTCACAAACTCGCCGAATTCCATTTTTGAAGGCGGAACACCTTCGCCGTTTTTAAGATCTCTCCAAACCGCATCTGAAAACTCAGCGACTTCACAGCGGGTCGAGAAAAATTTGTTGAACCATCCGTTATAGGCATTCAGGCAGTTATCGACTTCACGCAGGGAAATTTCCGAAAAATCTCTGACAATACGGTTGATATTCTGACGATAATTCTTGCATCTGTCTTCGCTTTCCCTTCTTTTTTCCCGGTATTCGACCGTAATCTGCTGGAGTTCGGCATTAAGAGTTGACTCCAGCGCACGGCGTGCCATCTCCGAAGCCTTTCTGATTTCAGTTTCATACTTAGTGCCGCACTCTTTTTTCGCCGCCTCTTCCTCGCTCAGAATTTTCCTGAGTTCATATTCACCGAACAACTCTGCCTGATCACAGACCGAATCTCTTTTATCTTTAATTTTTTTGGAAATAACCGTAAGTTTGTCAATCAGATCGACAACCGTGTGAGAAGACTGGGAATAGGTTTCGATATAATATTCAAGCTCGGTTTCTCTTGACTCAAAAACTTTTTTATAGGCACTGGTTTCTTTCGGCAGAAACTGCAAAAATGACTTGGTCGTTTTGGAAAAGTCATCAAACATTTCCGTAAAGAACTCCTTAGGATCCTTATTGATATCAAAATCCTTGATCAGCGGATCAATTGCATCCCCGGCTGATGTTACAGGTTCTGGTTCAGGTTCGGATTCGGGCATCACAGGTTCAGGCGAAGGAGCATCTGTCTGTTCCAGCGGCTCGTCTTCAGTCAAATCATTAAGAAAGGGACGCAGCTCAGGCACTTCTCTTGCCGGGAGCCATTCGTTATCCGGCATATACGTTGCGTGTATCGGGGTATCGACAAAGACCTTGAAAGCCTTCATGTCCCCCAGAGTGTAAGGGCCGTAAATTGCATTGTTCAGCTCAAAATAGTAGCTAATCATCGCATCCTCCTGATAAAAAAATCAAATATAAAAAATGTCAACGCACTATTCTTCATTTTTCACAGCTGCCGCATAATAAGCCCCTGAAATAATCAGCAATATTGCGGAAACTATTACTAAATAATAACCGGTACCCCTGGCCATCGAAGGAACATCAAATTTAAAGATAAAATAGAACAAATTGCAGCTCGCAAGAAAAGAAAAAATCAGCGTACCGACTCTGGATCCCCTTAAAGACTCTTCAAGCAACGATAATAGAAAGAAAAAAAGCGGCAGCAGTCCCATATTGAATTTCGCTGTTTCCAGATTTACCTTCGCAGTCCAATCCACAGGAATATTCCAGAGACTAAAACTAATAAAAAACTGTACATAGGGCAGAAAACAAGCTATTACAGCCAGAGCAGCCGAAATAAATACGGCAGCTTTCGGCAATCCGTCATTATTTAATTTTAGTTTAGGCGCGGATCCTGATCTTGGTTCAAATCTCTGCTCACGTTCAGGTTCATACACCGGCTCCGGTCTCGGTTCCAATCTCTGTCCGCGTCCCGGCTGATACAACGGATCCGGTCTCGGTTCAAACCGCTGCTCGCGTCTTGGCTCAGACATTGGAAAAGATGCTTGTTCTGCGGTTCCCGACGAAACATCAATGTACGGACGCAGCTCCGACACATCCTTTGCCGCGACCCATCGGTTTTCCGGCATATACGTTGCGTGTATCGGGGTATCGGCAAAAACCTTAAAAGCCTTCATATCGTCCAATGTATAAGGACCGTAAACGGCATTATCCAGCTCAAAATAGTAACTGACCATTGCACCCTCCCGATAAAAAAAGCAAAAAAACGATAAACATGGGACAGATCTCAAATACCGGCGATACCGAGACAGCTAAATATTGCAAAAAAATGGCTAAGTCAATTTATTTTTGTAGAGACAGACTCTGAGCAGCCTTTTACTTTTCAGCTCAAAAATGATCTAGTCCGTTGGCCTGCCGCCCTCTTCCGCTTCAACCGGATTTCCGGCAGTATTTTCTATATCCGGTTTCTTTTCCGCTTTACGGCCGTATTGAATTTCAAAAACCAGAAGTCCGGCAAGAACGACCGCTAAAATCAACACCATGAGTCTTTTCCTGTTTTGCATGCCATCTCCTGAGGAATTTATTTTTTACCGGATTTATCGTAATGTTCTTTCACAATTTCCCACTGTTCCTGCTCGATCTCTTTCTTGCTCTTTTTCTCTTTGCCGTTTTCATCTTTTTGAGGTTCATTACTGAGTTCTTTCCCGAGAGCCTCCGCAACAAGATGAGTGAGTATCATTGATGTAGAGTCAAGTCTGATCCCGCTGATGCCGCCGTGCACATAGTTATAATTTTCAATAACGATATAAGCGGCCAGATCAAGCTCGTCGGAGTACAGCGACAGATTCCTCTGAGTCCTCTTGCTGTAATTTTGCTTATTGTTCTTAAAACACCGTCTCTGCGCTTTGCCGTCTTTGATTTTTTCACATTTGACATAATCGGGATGGGTTTCATCAGGCCTATGCCCCACCGTTCCGGTTTTAGCCATATCAATCCACTGGGACCAGTCACTCAAAGGGCTTCCTTCATCCAAATGCTTGTTTGCACGCCAGCTTGGGTTACTGTTTCTATAGTGGCTCTTAAAAGCGGTTCTCCAGACTTCACCTGTCTTCTTTATAGAATCTTTGTGCTGCGGCGTTGATACAAAATCCGAAAGCTTCATAATATGTTCTTTTTCACGTGAAACATAAACATTCAGGCCTTCGGCAATATATTTTTTTTCTGTTTCAGAAAATTGATTTTCAGAATTTTTTTCTGTCAGCAGAAGTTCCGGCGAACCTTCCTTCTGTTTTGTTTCATCAGCCGGCAGCCAGATTCGCGGGAAGTAAACTCTGCTGTTTTCGTCTTTGGAAAGTTTCCCGAACAGAGCTGTCAAAACAGCCATATCAATCGGAGAAACCATAAGATTTCCCTCACCGACAAAATTCATGACATTTCTGCGGCTGTGCCGGAAAGTTTTATTAACCGGATCGACATCAAGCGGAAGCTCGCTCTGATTGTAGAGTATCTTGTCAATCGCTCTTTTATATATTGTATTATCCGGGTCGCTTATGTATTCCTCGACATAAAAATCCATATCTTCGAGTGTTTTTTTAGCTTTTTCAAGATCTAACAGTTCCGCACTCTTCGCAAAGAAACTGTTGCATGAGTTGCCTAAACCGTCATAGACGCTCTGCTTCTTTCCCGAATGATTTCCTGTACAGTGAACTGCTTCCGCATCTTCTTTTAACTTTTTCTTTTTTTCGTCCTCGTACTGAATTTTTAAAAAGTACGAATCTTTCGGCGAGGTATTGTCTTCTTTAGAAACTTCAAATCCGAGGGTGTCCAAATCTATACCCTGGTCTTTCAAAAGAAACAGAGTAATTGGTTTCATAGTTGAACCGGATGTAAACGAACGTAAATTTTTATTCATTTGTGCACCCTTTTTAGGACGTGTTTCCCCGTTTTTAGCAGGATTCTTCTCCCGTTCTGTCCAGCCGGGAGTTGAAACCATACAGTAAATATCACCGTTGGAAGGCCTGTAGGCAAAAACAGTACCAACCATATTGTTGTTTTGCATAAATTGGAGCATCTGTTCCTGAACTGAAGGATAAATGGAAAGGGTATATTCCCCGTTTTTCGAAATTTCATTGTCCGGAAACGGCTGGATTCCTGTCCAGAAATCATACGGGGGGAGCTCGAACAGTTCTTTGTCCCCCTCATAATCCTGCCCCTCTATCGCATCGTTTTTATTTACGATCTGCCTTATAGGATCTTTGTTTTTTTTAGCATCGTTAGCCTGGGAAGTGCTTCCGATCAGGCTGCACCATGCATCCGCCTTCATTTTTTCATCTTTTGAACGGCTCTCTTCTTTTTTGATTTCGCAGGAAAGCGCCTCTACTTTTTCCGAAATTTCAGCATTAAGACCACGCAGCGACTCCCAGAGGAGAAATCTTTGTCCGTTTTCCCCTTCCGAAGGCTTTTCATCTCTGGCCCAGATACTCTTTATGAATTTATATTTGGAAATCTGAAGTTTTCCGCCGACAGAAACCTGGGTGCTCAATTTTCTTTTTTCAGATTCCAGCAATTTTGAACCGAACACCTCTTTTCCGTTGCTGTAAATATGAAACAAACCGAAAACCGTTACTCCGGCCATAATCAAACAAGCGAGAACCGGAATAAATCCTACAAAATTTAAAGGAGGTATCGGATTATTAGGTTTATTCGGTCTTTTATCTCCGTTTTTCATAGTTCACCTGATTTTTTATCATAGTTTGTGTGTTGAATCGTGACCTGTAGTTGAGGATAAAAAGAAAATCCTTTCGTACAGCCTTTTAAAAACTCTTCTGATTTTTCCGGCAGCCGACATGATATATTTCACTGATCGGCGCTCTGTAAAGTCATCGGAAACAAGACCTCCCAAAGCCAGCCCGAGCGTAATGAACGCAACAATCGTACTTGCCCCGCCCTTGGACAAAAACGGCAGTATGACCCCGGTAAAAGGAAGCACATTCAGATTCCCGCCGATATGTATGACTGCCTGGGCCGCCAATATTATCACCATGATGTTGGAATAAAGGAAGTGCTTGTAATTATTACCGCACTCTCTGGGTTTTATATTGCAGTTCAGTATAAGGACGATCAGGCAGACAACAACCAGAAGGGAAATGAAAATTCCAAAAAAGGCTATGAGTCCGCAGAAAACAAAATCCGTATACATGTAATTATTTCTGAGCAGGAAAGTATTCTCTTTAAAACCCATGTGGCCGCCGCCTGAGAATCCGTCTTTCAGTATGGCAAACATAGCCAGGCGCGGGTCGGTGTTTACCTGCCTGCAGCTTTGGCGGCTGTACTCTTCTTTTCTGTCGCACTCGATTTTTCCGGCAGCAGCGGCATCGGCTTCTTTACATTTTACAGACTTTTTATCTTCACTGACAGTACAGTTCTTCACCTCATCGCACTCCAGTTTGTTTTCAACGGGAGTGCAGCGGTTTTCTTCATCACAAACCTTTTTACCCTCGCAGTTTTTTACCATATAAAAACCGGTTGTGCTGCCGTTCTCATCCTTTTTGTAGCATACGTCACTGGTACTTTCCTTTGAAAAGAAGAAATAGGGCCGCTCGGCCTCTCCGGCTCTTATTCTGCATGAGTACTGCGGATAGGTCAGACCGTCGAAAGTATCCGAGAGACGCCACAGCATATTGTTGTCCGGCATATAATTCTGAATAAAGAAATAAACGCCGGTCATAAGTGCTGCCGCAAGGAACGGGGTAACGGCAAGGAACAGTTTTTTCCTGGGAAGCGTAAGAAAAATTACCAGCCAGACAATAACTGCCAGAATGATCATATTGCCAAAATCCCTGGCAACAATCAGGACACCGACCTCACAGAAGAGCGTGACCAGGTAAAGAAGAAAATTAATCCTGCTCTTATTGATTTTTTCATAGCCGACAACAGTCATAAGGATTGCGACCAGCTTTAGGAATTCCACTAAAGAGGTGACTCTCCTGTATTTCATTGCAAAGATAGTTCCTGCAATGCAAACAATAAACGACATCACGATCAAAAAATGAAATTCGTAATCGGTAAAATTCTTAACCTTTGAAAAAAGTTTGGCAAAAATCATTGAAATAAGGAAAAAAACAAGACCTGCCAGCAAGTAAAAGAAATGTACTTTCGAATCCCGTGACGCCCTTTTATATTTGTTGATGTCACTTTCGCTCTCTGTCGGATCTTTCTGAGAATCCAGTGTAATCAACGTCTTCTGGTCAGCGGTATAAATTTTTAAAGCTTTTTTGACCTTCTGCCTGTCTATTTTCAGCTCTTTAACTGTTTTTTCTTCTGCTTTTTCTTTCTTTTTGACCGCTTTGCCTTTCTTTTTACCTGTATCTTCTTTTGCTATGTATTTGTCGGGAATTTTATCATAATCAGCACATTTACCTTTCTCGCATTGAACAATTTTAACATCTTCGCAGGTCTCATTCTCATTGCAAAGAACAGATTCGACTGAAACGACCCTGTCAATAATACGATGTCCCAGATAAGTATGATAAAATATTGAAATTGTTAAAATTATAAACAACGGAACCAAAAACGGCGTCGGATAGATCCTCATTTTCCGGAATATCAGGAAAAATACAACTGCCAGAATCGAGAGAAGCAGAAGCTGGGCGGTTATGTTAAAATCAGAAAAATGATTTTTAACAATCTCAACGGAATCAGTCTCATATCCGCTCTGGGAAGTTTCTGTCAGTTTTTCAGATTCATGTCCGTCTTCCTGAAAAGTATCTATTTTGACTTCATGGCGGACAGGCAGCAGATTGCTTTCATTCTGATCAACGATCACAGTATAAAGCGTCCATTGAAAAACCAGCAGAAAAACCAGGGCCAGTTTGCCGGATACGAATTCCCTGTCCGTTAATTTTCTTATCAGACTGTTCAGCATTTTTCAGCGACCTCTGTAGTCTCAGGTTTTCGATTTTCAACAACTATTCTGTTGTTGTATATCTTTTTGTCATCAATGCTCTCGACCAGCATAAAAACGAAGGAAGCAACGACTGAATTATTCTCATCTTTTATATTTACAAGATCATAATCAAACAGTTTTACGTCTTCTTCCGGATAAATGTAATGCTGTTCACTGCGTGCATCATAATACTTTGTCAGCTTGTTTTCTTTAAATTCGGTTCTTGGTCTGGAAATAACAGAAATATTACCGTTTATCACGAATCTGTTGTCATTTAAAAATACTTTTGCCTGAATCTCGTCAGGTTTAAGACCTTTGATCACCGCCCTGACAGTTATTCCGTCAAAAAGCTTTTCCCTTCCGCCGAATTCCGCCTGATAATATTTATTTGTCAGATCTATTATTTCACAGTCACACAGGTTGTCTTCAGAATCAGAACATTCATTACATCCGACATTTATAAGAACGGCCTTTGCCCTCTCTTTCGTCCAGTATTTTTCAGACAACAGAGATAGTAGAATTGAAATAACGGCGGAAATCAATGACAAATAAAATAAATCCATATAAAAACCCCTTAACTGTTTTTATCAATCAGACAAAAAATCAAAGAACAGGAAAGAATACCGGTCATAACACCCAGAAATCCTGCTGAAATGAGATTGTCCGGTCCGGCAATATGTTCCAGATAGTAGAAATAATCAGCAAGGAGCAGAATTTCACAGGCAGCAAGCAGAAGAACATCCGCAAGCTGCATATTCTTAAACCGTGATATCAGATTCTTTTCCCTTTCCGGACCTGCATCAGTAATGTTTTTATCCTCTGCGACCTTACGGGACACAGTTGAAACGGCAGCAGGATTCTGCGGTGCAGGCGGTTTAGTGCCGCTGTTGCCGGGTTTTACCTGAGGCGGCTTGTAAGGATGCAGTTTTTTCCAGATATTCCTGAATTTTTCAGATTTAAAGACATCCGAAGCTTCGTTCCAGAAACCTTTTGATTCCAACTGAACAGCTCTCGTATATGATCTGTAAAAAATCAAAATCTCGGACTGTTCAATATTTTCATCCGCCAGACGGTTGTCCTCAAAAAGCATTTTTGCGACAGCAAACTGTTCCGGGAAACTGGAAATCAGTTTTTGCGACGATTCCGTTACGACATACATCGGTCTTGATATCATCGGGAGTTCTTCTTCATCAGTTATGCTTATTCTGCCCAGATCCAGCCCGGAAGACCACGGCATGGAAATCCCGACCTTTCTGAATGCCTTCGGAAGATATTTCAGGACATTAATTATCAGATCATCCCTCTGATTTCTCGCTATTACAAAAATTTCAGGATTAACACTCTGGATAATTGATGTCATTATCTGCAAAACGATCTTTGTTTCGACTTGATCCGGCTCACTTGATTTTGCATCAAACTCAATAGCCTTTTCCTCAATTTCCTTTTTCGGCAGTGCAGATATTTCCAAAGCATACCGCTTGGCATCTTCCTTGGACATATTTTTCAGGAACTCCTTTAACCCTTTAATTCTGGCAGGCCGTTCCAGAAACCAATCCCGTTCTTGTTCATCAAACTTGAAAGAAAGCATTAAATGGCCGGCCCTGGGATCATCAGCCGTAGCCTGCTGAGGCACAACCGATGTGGCAGAGCATCCTGCAGGATCAAAAAAGAAGCATTCACCGGCAGTGATTCTGCTTACATGCTCTATTTTACTGGAATTACCGGGATAATAAACCCATTGTTCGTTTTCGTGGAGAGCAACAGTTGTCTTCATGTTTTAATCTTCAACTTATCTTATTTTTACAAGCATTTGCAGCATATATACAATCGGCAGGTCGGCATTACAGCTGTTTCTGAAATCCAGTTTTCCGTCTTCGGTATCACCGCAGCAGCTGATAACAAAGCACGGAGAATTTCCGATGCGTATACGTCCGTCCCTTGTCTTCATAATGTCAGCGGCTACAGCCATGTTCTGATACATCTGCTCCGGAGAGCAGTCTGTAGGACGGAAAACAGGACTGTCAGGAGTCAGATTAATTTTTTCATCAGTTCCTTTGTTCTCCAGAATTTTCTTGACCCTGTCGGCGCCGGTCAGAATATAGCAGAATTTATCTGCGCTGAACGCATTGTCAGGCTCCTGCAGGAGTTCAAGGAGTATATATTCGCTTGGATCATTCTGATTTATCTCCTGTCTGAACAGCCATTTTTCATTTCTGACGACAAATATGCCGGATGCGAATCTTTCAATCGATTCCCGAAGCATCATGACTTTCGGATCTTCGTTTTTACAGTTATTTATTTCACCGGCAAGGTCGACGACGAAAACAACCGCCTGTATCCTGTTGTTTCCCCTTTTGCATAAAAAGAAGTCGTTGAATGTAATTTCAGAGACTGCCGTCGGCGGAAGCGGAGGAATAACTTCATCCTTTAAACCGAAATAAAAAACCGGATGCTGTCTGAAAACTCTCTCCTGAACTGCATAGGTATTCAAAGCGTGAAGCCAGCATGTTTTTCCGTTGCTTGTAGCGCCGAGCATAAAGATAAAAAGTGAAGGATAGTAGCCGGAATTAGGCACAAGCGAAGCCTCCTTTATATCTACATCGTGAGCCAGCTCGGCATAGCGTTTAAGGGATATGCGTTTGAACGGAGCAGTTGTATACTTATCGCCTATTTTGATTCTTGCAGAGACCTTATAGGGAAGACCGTTTCTCGGAACGACCTTGATATCCTTCACATCGATCTGAACATTCTGCTGTCCGTCCGGAATGCTTATTCCCCATTTTCCGAAAATATTTTTATGAACTTGAATTATCAGAATATCTCCTTCCTCACTGCGGTAAAACCATCCCCAGTCATCAGGTTTTGAAATCCGGATCAAAGTTTTCTCCAAATATACAGCTTCACCGATGCTAAGCAGTTTCGTCATAATCATATCCTCCGCTTCTCAGTTTCTTCCATAGACCTTAATATTGGTGTAGATCAGCTGTATCCGGTCACCATCCTGAATCTGCTCATCATCCAGATCATATACCGTATTGAGACGAAGACGGACCGGTACCGGGGTATTGCCCTGGCGGTGTCTGAGCTCGAGGTAAAATTCGCCGTTTTCATCTTTTTCGACTGCCACGGCAAATGCAATGTCATACCAGTTCTGATCCTTGATTCTTCCAAAAGATTCCGTTGATACCAGACAACCTTTGTCATTTACCGGAATATGCAGTTCTTCATTCTGGATTTCCCTGATAAGCTCGGTCGGGACTGGATTTTTCTTAATAATCCTTACATAATGTTTTGTATGTTCGCTAAAATCCGGCGGCTGCAGTTTGTTGTTGATCAACCAGTTACGAATATGAAACCACAGTGTATTTTTTATTATTAAGAAAACAATTAAACACAAAACCGCTGCGGCAGCAGCTATAGCATAAGCATAAGCCATTTTATCATCCTCCCGGCAAATCGAAGAAATAAAGAACTGTCAATATTGCAGTTGATATAATATTTGTTACGGTTGTGTCAATAAATTTCTGAAAAGCTGCTGCTGTTACGGACGTTCGATGTAGTCGGTTTCAATCTCTTCCGTGTATAAATGTACCGATCCGTGAGGATCTACTGTTTCTCTGAAAACATTCCATGATTTGTCGGATCCGATGTATCGCCCCGCCACTTCAAGTGTTATTTCACAGTTATTTTCTATATAATAAAAACTTCCGTCTTTGTGTGTGCTTATACACTCATTGTAGCGCCCTGTCTTTACGATATCCATTCCGAGCGAGCGGACGAATTCTATGTTCCAGTCCTTTATATCGTCAAGTACGTATGTTACCTGCGCTTTTGCAGTGTATGCTCTGGTTTTCGAACTTAATTTCATAGATACAGAAACTACATAACGCGAATCGGTATTTTCTTCAACCGAAACTATTTTGAAATCCGAAATTTCATTTTCCTCTATTACCCAATACCATGACTGAGAATAATAGCCGTTGGTTTTCCCTTCCGAAAGTTTATGTCCCGTTAAATCACGTACAATCTGATTTCCGTCCGGTTTAGGAGGAATTATTGTGCGGATCTGCTGCATGACAGAAGATGGGATCTGTACAGTTTTTGTATCGGGTTCTTTGACAAAAGCACTGCTTGTCCTGCTGTTTTTCAAACCTGACTGAAACTCCGATGCGTCTGAGCCGGTTCCGAATTCATTGAGCGTTTTCCGTTCTTTCTCTTCTATTTCATTCCACTTGGACAGAAATTTCTTATGACACTTTTTCAATTCCTGAAAATAATCTTCAACCGCCTTCGAACGGCTTTTATATTTATCCTTTACCGTCGCTGCGAAGTCCGATCCGGTTTGTTCCAAAGCCTTGTCGTAACCGGAGACACAGGAATTGTATTCTTCCGCCAAAGAGACTCCTTTTTCGTAAGGCTTGACGCCGCACGATCCACACAGGATCAATACCAGAGCCATGAATAAAATTTTTTTCATCAAATTACCTCCCGCTTCAATAAAACAGCAGAACGGCAGCAGATTGTTTTCAGCCGCAAAAAAACAGGTTAATCAATATTATAAAATATCTGCAGAACAGCCGCTGAACCGGGACTTTTCTACCGGGGCTTCCTCCCGTTCCGACCGGGAATCCTGCTCCAGTTTCGACTCAGGTTCAGCCTCTCCGGTTTCTTCCTCTTCCGAAGTTCCGCCTTGTCTGCCGTTCTTTGATGTTTTTTCAGGTTCCGAACCCTGCGTCTCATATCCGGGTATATCTGAAACCAGACGAAGCAGGCCGGATCCTTTCCCGTCAGCCGACAAATAATCCGTCGGTTTCACAATGATTCCTCTGCTTGCAAGCAGAGCCAGCTCTTTTTCCGTCGGAATACGCCATGTTTTGCAGCCGTAAATTCCGGTTTCAGTACCGTTAATTTTATCTATCAGCTCTACGGGTCTCTTTTTATATTTGCCGATATCCTTCGGAAAGACCTTGAGAAAACCGTAAATCACTTCCGGTTCGACATTTAAACCGGGATTCTGCTGTGGAGCCCCGTCATCTGTTTCCGATTTTCTGCAGTAAGCTACAGGTCTGAGGAACCCTGCACTTTTTCCGTTGGCAGTCATATAATCATCAGCTTTTACTATAAGCCTCTCGCTTTCAAGCAGGGCCACTTCGTTTTCTGTTGGAATACGCCACCCTTCACAGTCCGGGCCTTTAAACACCCCGCTTTTGTTGATTTTTTTTATAATCTCTGAGGGAACATCCTTATATTTTCCTATATCCGAAGGAAATACATTAAGAAAACCGTAAATCAAACGGGCCTTCTCTTTTTCATTACCCTGTTGAAAAGATGCCTTTGCCCGCTTACTCTCTTCTATTATGCTGGGATTTTCCGAAAACTTTTCCGCAAATTCCCTGATACACTTGGCAAACTGACCACCTGAAAAAGCACAATCAAAATTGCCCCTTGTAATCATTCTGAAGGACGGGCTTACCGCACTGAAAAAAACCCTGACATAATAGATATCGCCCATATTATCAATCTCTCCGAAGAGAAAGTGCGTAACCCTCAGCTTGTTCATAATGATTCTGTTTTTGATGAAGTCTGCGTCATCGTCAGCAAAATCGGAATGAGACGCTTCCGTGACATCTCTCAATAAAAAGGGATTTATTTGAGTAAACCCTGCCGGATTGAAATTGTCACGGAATATCTTTTCAATTATTTTCACCTGATTTTCACTTTTATCTTCATCATCATCTTTTTCATCTGTCTGTCTGAATTGAATATGATAGACAAAATCAGACGCCTGAAGAGAGCATAAAAAGAGAAGAAAGAATGCAAAAACAGGAAAATTTTTCATTTGATCTCCCAAATTTACATTTTTTTTCTGATCACCGGACGAACGAACAGACTCTTCTCGGCATTATTAATCGAAAACGTTGTACATTTTTTCTTAATCTTTCCGAAAGAATTGACAAACTTGGCACAGCGTTCTTTATCACTGCCGTCAGCCGGCACCTTAAGCCACCATCCTTTCGCCTTTGTTCCGACATTTTCTGCAGGAGCGCAGATCAACCAGTCTTTATGATTCTCCGCCAATCCGGCCGCCTGTTTATCATCCAGAAGAGTTACAAGTTTCCCGTCGTCAAAATCAACCATATCAGCCCGGTCCGATTCGGAAAATTTTTTGATAAACTCACTGTTGAGCCAATTTTTCAGTGAACTGTTTTCCCATTTAAGATTTTTTCCTTTATCAAGAGTCTTCTGGTAAGGCTGCGCATCAAGACAATTTTTACTCATCAGGGTCGCATAGTGTTCTTGTTCATTTTTTTCAATGACAATCCACTCAATTTCCCCGCCGGGTCCGCCGAACTTGACAACACCTTCCATCGGCTGATTTACCGGAGCAGACTTGCTCAAAAAAGAAAAAACAAGACCTCCTATAGCCACCGCAAATATAATAAGCGCTATAAACAGATGTTTTTTCTTTGAAGTCGCAATCGCTTTTATCTCACTGACATTTGACTTGAGATTTTTTCTATTCTCAGGCGTAAAGAATGCAACAAGCCTCAGAACCACGTAGAGTGCAGAAAAACAAGCTGTTACAGGAGCAATCATTTTAACAAATTCATTCATATTTTCCAAAACCGCCTCCTCATCAAAAACAAGAGCTTTTATATCTCATGAGATGTGTGTCAACTTTATCCGCCGTTAACTTCTTATAAGATTTACAGAAAAACCGGCTGCAGGCATCAAAAAAAAGTGTATTTAAGATATTCTCCAAATTCAACTCCGTAGTTATATACAATGCAATGTGTCTGTACAATAAAAGAGGAAAAACCGATACCGAATACGATGCCTGTAATCAGTCTTCTGATATTTGTGCTTTCATATTTAGTCAGCAGTTGAACAAACCCGTCCGCCACTAAAGGAAGCATCATGATAACGGACTGGAGTATTGTCGGTTTCCAAAACCAGAATAAAACAAAGCAAATTATTATACCGGCAAGCTCCCCGGTGCAGCGTGCACATAAAGGAAATTTACGGCCTTTATAATAAAATGAGCGGTCACTTCGGCAGTGACACCCGAAAATCCTCGGCAACCAGATATATAAAGCGTTCAGCATTGTTCAATTATGTTTTCAAATTCTGACTATCATTTCACATATATATATACGGCAGCAGCGATTCCATGACACCCAGCCCGAAAAGAATGACATAGTCCAATATCGAAAAAATAATACCGAAAATCGTACCGACACAAAGGGAATGCGCCGTTTTCGGTTTGGTATCTCTCCAAACCAAGTAAAGAACAAGACCGACAATAGGAATGCAGCACCCTAACAGCCACCAGCCGAATCCGCCGTTATCGACAACTTCCGGTTTCGGATCCGGAGCCGGAGCAGTATAATTCGAGGTATTGGAAAGTGAAATAGTAGCGGGAGGATTATTGGCCGGCTGCGGCTGTATAATCTGAATTACATTTGTAGCCGCACTCGTTGTTACCTGCGGACTGCTGCTGCCCGGTAAACTGGAAAGACAATCTCTTAATTCCGGCAAATCCGAAGCATAGACCCACTTGTCACTCGGCCACAAAGACATATGAACCGGAGTATCCGCCAGAAGCGGAAGCGATTTCATTTCCGGCAGCGTGTAAGGTCCGTAAACAGTACCTTCCGACATTAAATAATATTCCATTCTTTACTCCATAAAAAAACAAATCCTCTATAGAAAAACATTAAAACAAGACTAAGTCAAATTCTTTAAATAAAATTAAAAACTGCAGAAACTTTTCATGATACATCTCAGAACGATTATTCCGAAATATTTGCGATTTTGTTGATTTTGGGTGCAACAATCATCAGAAGTGCGCCGAGAACGATCGTGAACGCGGCGATAAGCGAGAACACCGAAAATTCGCCCAAAACATCGGCAAGGGTTCCTATTTTCGAAGCGAGCCATGCCGCAACGCCGGTGACTGCGAAGTACCAGCCCATGATCTGAGAAGTCATCCGTTTCGGAGCCATATTCGTAATGAAAGAAAGCGAAACTGGCGACAGTGCGAGTTCGCCTATCGTGTTGAAGAAGTATGCCATGCAGAGCCAGAGAGCACTGCTTTTAGCTAGCGGATCAGCTGCCTGTGTCCAGGTCGCACCTCTCTGAAGCGATGCAGCGACCATAAAAATGAAGCCGATGCCGAGAATTACAGTTCCCAAACCCATTTTCATTATCGCCGAAGGTTCTTTTCTGCGTTTCGCGAGGAAAACCCAGAAAGCAGCCACAGCAGGCGCAAAAATCATGATATAAAACGGGTTGAGCGACTGAAACCACGCTGTCGGGATCTCGAATCCGAGAACGTTGCGCTCGGTGTAACGGTCGGTATAGAGGTTAAGAAGTCCGCCGGCCTGCTCGTAAGCTGCCCAGAAGATGATGACTATGAAAAATGAAAAGAGAACAAGTCCGATCTTCCTTTTTTCAAGTGCCGTGAGAGGCTGATTGTTGACTGCAGCAGCACCAACAGATTTGGTTTTAAGCTGTCCGGCAGTTCCGAGATACCTCTGGCCGTATGCGTAAACCGCCTGTCCGACAAGCATTCCGACTCCGGCAAGACCGAATCCCCAGTGCCAGCCGTATTTTTCAGCAAGCCAGCCGACTGCGATTCCGGCTGCGAACGCACCGACGTTGATTCCCATGTAGAAAATCGTGAAACCGGAATCCTTTCTCGGATCGCCGTCGGGATAAAGCTCGCCTACCATGGTCGAAATGTTCGGTTTAAGAAGACCTACGCCTAAAATTATGAGCCCGAGAGCGCCGTAGAAAGCCCATACCGGAGGATATGCCATGAGAAAATGTCCGGCACAGAGAAGAAGTCCTCCGAGATAGACGCTTTTGCGCTGCCCGAGAATTTTATCGGCGACAAATCCGCCGGGAATTGACATTACATAGACAAGAAGCTGGTAATATCCGAGAATCGCGAGTCCTTTCGCGTCGCTCCAGCCAAGGCCTCCTTTCTGAACGGACGCAACCATGTAAAGAACAAGTATCGCTTTCATTCCGTAAAATGAAAAGCGTTCCCAAAGTTCGGTGAAAAACAGGACAAAAAGCCCTTTCGGGTGTCCGAGAAAAGTTTCCCTGCTTCGATCGTTCATCAAGACCTCTGTTTTTAGTTATTTTCGGTTCTGTAGTTGGGAGCTTCCTTCGTGATGGTGACATCGTGGACGTGGCTTTCGCGGTATCCGGCGTTCGTGATCTGAACGAACTGAGCGTGTTCGCGGAGCATCTGGATATTCTCGGCGCCGAGGTATCCGAAACCCGATTTCAAGCCGCCCGCAAGCTGGTAGATCGTGTCTGCGATAGGTCCTTTGTATGCGACTCTTCCTTCGATTCCTTCCGGAACGAACTTCTGGGCGTCGGTGACATTGTCCTGGAAGTATCTGTCCTTGCTCCCCTTCTTCATTGCGCCGAGCGAGCCCATTCCGCGGTACATTTTGTAGGATCTGCCCTGGTAAAGGACTATCTCGCCCGGAGCTTCGGCCGTTCCGGCAAACATTCCGCCGATCATTACTGCGTCTGCACCGGCTGCGATTGCTTTGACGATGTCACCCGAGTATTTGATTCCGCCGTCAGCGATGAGCGTTTTTCCGTATTTTTTGGCGATAGGAGCAACGTTCATGATTGCCGAAAGCTGCGGATAACCTACACCGGCAACTATTCGTGTCGTGCAGATGGAACCAGGCCCGATTCCGACTTTGACAACGTCGGCGCCTGCTTTGAAAAGCTCTTCGGCAGCTTCGGCAGTAACGATGTTTCCTGCGATTATGTCTACATCGGGATAGAATTTTCTGAAATCTTTGACAACGGTGATTACGTTTTTCGAATGAGCATGAGCCGAATCGAGAACCAGCGCGTCCACACCCGCCTTGACAAGCTCTTCCGCCCTGTCATAACCTGCATTTGTCGGAGTTACGGCAGCACCTACAAGAAGACGGGAATATTTGTCTTTTGCCGAATTCGGGAATTTCTCCTGATTTTCGATATCCCTTGTCGTGATGAGGCCGACAAGCCCGCCGTTATTGTCAACTACAAGCAGTTTTTCGATCCTGTGGGCGTGCATCAGGGATTTCGCTTCGTCCATCGGGAAGTTTTCATTCACAGTGACAAGTTTTTTCGTCATCAGCTCGCCGACTTTCTTTTCCATATTGCTTTCAAAACGGAGATCGCGGTTCGTGATTATACCGACAAGTTTTTCGTCTTCGACAACCGGAATACCGGAAATCCTGTTCGACTGCATGAGATCAAGGGCGTCGGAAATGCTTTCGTTCGGAGTTATCGTGATGGGATTCGTTATCACGCCCGCTTCGGAACGCTTTACCATTTTGACCTGTTTCGCCTGTTCCTCAATCGTCATGTTTTTGTGGATGACGCCCATTCCGCCGTGGCGCGCCATAGCGATTGCGGTATCGACTTCGGTAACTGTATCCATTGCTGAACTTAAAAACGGCGTATTGAGAACGATGTTTTTCGTGAGTCTCGACGTTATGTTGACATCTTTCGGAAGGACCTCCGAATAATGCGGAACCAGCAGAACATCGTCGAAAGTAAGAGCAGTCTCGATTTTGTTTGTAAAATCCATAAGTTTCTCCAAAGTTAATTAGCAATCAGTTGCGGTATTCTAATGAGCCGGATTTTTAAGTCAAGAGAGCATTCCATTATTTTTTTACCCAAACTTTTGATATTATTTAAATTTTATCTATAATAGCCGGATTTTTGTTTGGAGGTGTACACATGGCATCGGTTACTTTTGAAAAAGTCGTAAAAAAATACAACGAGGAAACAACCATCCTCAAAGGGATCAATTTAACGGTAAGCGACGGCGAATTTCTCGTGCTTGTAGGGCCGTCGGGCTGCGGTAAATCGACACTGCTGCGGACTCTCGCAGGTTTGGAAACAATCACCGGCGGAAACATAAAAATAGGTGACAGAGTTGTCAACGACGTCGCTCCGAAAGACCGCGACATCGCGATGGTTTTCCAGAGTTACGCCCTTTATCCCCACATGACGGTGCGCGAAAACATGGCTTTTGCCCTCAAAATGAGAAAGATGCCGAAGGCGGAAATCGACAAAAAAGTTGAAGAGGCGGCAAAAATGCTCGACATCACCCACCTTCTCGACAGGCTTCCGAAGCAGATGAGCGGCGGTCAGCGGCAGAGAGTCGCGATGGGCAGGGCAATCGTCAGAGACCCGAAAGTTTTCCTCTTCGACGAACCGCTTTCAAACCTTGACGCATCGCTTCGCACACAGATGAGAGTCGAACTCAAAAGGCTCCACGAACGGCTTAAAACCACGATAATCTACGTCACTCACGACCAGGTCGAGGCAATGACACTCGCAGACAGGATCGTCGTTCTCAACAAAGGAATCATACAGCAGGTAGGAACTCCGGCCGAGCTTTTCGACACCCCGCAGAATGTATTTGTCGCCGGATTTATCGGCTCGCCTTCGATGAATCTGCTTGAACTTGAGGCAGAAAGGGACGGCGGCAGCCTTGTTCTGAACGGCGGAAACATAAAAATCAAAGTTCCGGCCGAAGAGGGTTTCAACCCGGGAAAAATAATCGCCGGGGTGCGTCCTCAGGACTTCATTTTTGACGAAAAAGAGCCTGAAATCACGGGAACAGTCGAAATCGTCGAGGCTTTGGGCAGAATGTCGCTGATTCACGTAGCAGTTTCTGAAAATGTGAAGATAACAGTCGAGACCGAATCGGAAAAAGCGAGAAATTTCGACATCGGAAGTAAAATCGCACTCTCTTTGAAGCATGATAAACTTCACTTCTTCGACTTCTCGACCCAAACAAGAATATCCAATAAAATCGGCAGTTTATGAAGAAAATCGTCCTGACAGCCGTTGCTGTTTCACTCATTGCGGCGCTCTCCGCGTTCCTCTACTTCGAATCTCTGAAAAAAGACGTGAACTTCGACCTCGGCTGGGACAACAAAAGCGGTAAAAAAATCATAGAAACGACTCATCTGCAGGTTCCGGAAAGTCCATACAACGATTTTTTCGCCGAAATTCTTGGAAACGACATGTGGGACAACGCAAAAAAACTGTACAAAAAGCAGGCAGGACTCACAAAGTTCATGAACGGGGACGTTTTTTCGGTAACGACAGCCGGCAACAAAACTCTTTCTTTCGATCTTCACCACTATGCAAACAATTCGAAGGGCGAAAAAATCTCGTTTGTCCGCCGCGGACATGAATTTGTAAGAAAAAATGAGCCTATCAACCTTGAAGAAAAGACGATGATCCGTTTTTACACGATAAAAAACTCGCTGGCTGAGGACGATCCTCAGTTTTACGAGATCGCAAAAGAGCGTCTGATCTGGGACTGGGGCATTTTGGACAAGCTGAAACCGGGAGATTCGATAGCATTTATGATAAAAGGGATTTTTGACCGCGATATTCTCGTGAAAACCTACGGGATACTCGGTTTTTCGGTCAAAAGCGAAAATATCGGCGATTTCACGATGACCGCATTCCGCGACTACATCTACGGTGACTATTTCGTTTCGGGCCACACGGTCGTCCTCTCACCTCCCGGATTTTTCCGCGCTCCGATAGACAGCGGCAGGATAACGAGCTATTTCGGCACCCGGAACGACCCCTTCAACAAGCACAAAAGATTTCACAGCGGAGTCGATATTCTGGCAAAAATCGACACTTCAGTCAGGGCTGCAGAAAGCGGGACCGTAATATTTGCAGGTGAAAAAGGCGGTTTGGGAAAAGCGATCGTAATCGACCACGGCAACGGTCTGCGTACCGTTTACGGACACTTGAACAAATTTCTCACGACAAACGGCAGAAAAGTGACACGGGGCGAAATCATCGCAGGAGCAGGCAACACCGGAAGATCGACCGCACCGCACCTTCATTTCACCGTAATGCAGGACGGAAAAACTGTTGATCCGCTCCTTTACACTTATGAAAGAGTCTGGACAGCACCATTCGACATTTCAGGCAGTTTCAGAACCCTTTCGGCAAACAGAACTCTGCAGCTGGAAAAGGCGATAGACCATAAAAAAAGTTTTTTTATAAAAGAAAATAAATTATCATCAGCATCAGACAAAAAAAGATGAAAAAAGAATTGTCTTCAAGCAGATCGTTTTTGATTTTATTAGCAATTTCACTGTTTTTCTGTATTTCGTGCAGTGAAACGTTCCACAAAAACGGAAAAATGCTGTTCTACACTTCCGAAAAAGACACAATGTATATCATCTATCAGAAAGATCTGCAGAATTACCTTTTTGCTTTGACCGTTTCTCCTTTTTCAGAAAAGTGGGAAAGAAACATTTCGGGTCATCCCGGAACCCCTGTCGTTAAGATTTTCGGAGACATGCTGGCCTGCAACTGCAAAAAAGATTATGTCTGCCTTCTTGACAGAGAAACCGGCAAAACAATTTTCGAAACGGCATCAAAACTTGTGTTTTCACCTGATTCGAAAGGGTTTACTGTCGAAAACGGCAAAGTATATACGCTCTGCGGAGAAAATTCGGTCTGCGCCTTCGATATAGAGAGCGGCGAAAAAATCTGGGAAACACCTCTGAATGCAGAAGATACTCTTCCGGCCGAATTTGAAATTGAAGAAAATCTCTTTTTCTACGGCACTCAGACTGACGGGATAACTGCACTGAATTTGTCGGACGGCAAAAAGGCATGGCAAACCGAAAAACTGGAAAATCTCAACAATTTCCGAACATTTCCAGAGACACTTCTTGCCGATTATGATTTCATAAACGGTTACAGCATCTCAAGCGGCGAAAGCGAGTGGCTCCAGCCGTACGCAGGAAAAGTCCGCTGCATAAACGACGGTTTCGTAATAGCGCAGAGCGACGAGTTCTTCTCCGTTCTTTTTGTAAAAAACGGCCAGAAATACTGGGATTATCCGCGAACAGGAACAACGATACTTTCATGCAACGAAGAAGTTTCTCTCGCAGCTTTCACTGTCAGGAATTTTGAATCGCAGGATCCCGAAAGTGCCGGAAATTATTTCGATAAAGTCTACATCTTCGACATTTCGACAGGAGAAAGAATATTCGACCACTCTTCCGACATTGATGTAAAAGTCATCAACATAACCGGTTTCTCAGGCAGCACATTCTATATTGCAACAGAAGAAGGCACCCCAGGGTCAAAAAACGTAACCATTGAAAAATATTCAACAAATTCTCTGGAAAAAGAATTAAGCTACACCTTTCCCAAAGGAACGGACGATCCCGAAATATTCATAACACTCGTCCATAGTGATGCCGCCCATACTGTTTTCAAAAAAACGAACATCCTTACTCCGTCAGACATATCGTTTTATCTTTTTGAAACAGGAAGCGGGACACTTATCGGAAAAATGACAGGATTTCCGGAAGTTATCTACGGAGGCAAAGCCGTTGACATAATAGATTACGACGACTACTTCAACATAAAGGAGAAAAAACTCAGCGATTTTCTGGAAAAATAATGACTTTATACTTCTTAAAACAGGCATGGACGGAAAAACCGCTTGAAAATCTTGAAGTAACTTGTGATTTCAATGCATCCTCCGAAGAAATTTCGGCAGTTTTTCACATAACGGAGCCCTCCGTAAAAGCGGAATATTCCGAAATAAATTCAAAAGTTTGGGAAGAAAGCTGCTCCGAACTCTTTTTGTCGTTCGGCAGCGGATCTTACTACAATTTTGAGATCAGCTGCATCGGCTGCATCCTCGCCGAGCACGGGAAAAACCGCTTCAACCGCGAACTCCTTAAACCTGAAATCATTGAAAACATTAAAGTTTCTTCAACTTTAGGGGACAGACCCTTCGGAATCAGAAACGAAAAAACAACTTACGAACTTTCGGTAAAAATCCCGAAAGAAGTCTTTGTTTCCGACGGCTGCAGAATTGACACGATGTCACTCATAGGCAACATTTACAAATGCGCCGACAAATCTCCGGCACCGCACTACATGACCCTTTTTGAAATCGAAACCGGAAAACCCGACTTCCACAGACCCGAATTTTTTAAAAAACTATAACTTTTTAATTGACATTTATATATAACTTTAATACTTTGCCGCCAAGTTCATCCGGCAATGGTCGGATGTTTATATATATTTTTCCCGGAGGAGCCGCAAGGCTTTTATATAATTTGGAAAAATCTGCTTTACGCAAACAGATTCTTCAGCTCAGAAAAAAACTGAGTACCGAAGAAATCAGAGTTTTAAGCGATAAAATAAATAAACAATTGATTTCGTTGGATATTTTTAAGAAATCTGAAACTATCGCACTCTATATTCCGATAAAAAACGAGGTTGATGTTCTGCCGCTTCTGGATTGCGGAGGCAAGCGTTTTCTCTTTCCGCGGGTCGAAAACGGAACGAAAAAACTCTCGTTTTACGAAGCAGAAAATATGGATGATTTCGAAAAAGGAAGTTTCAGCATTCCGGAACCGAAAACGACTTTGAACAAAATCGAAATTGAAAATATCGACCTTTTCATCGTTCCCGGAGTCGCTTTTTCGGAAAAATGCGAAAGAATCGGTTACGGCGGCGGTTTTTATGACACGACGCTTAAATATAAAAACAAGAATTCGTACACTCTCGGTGTCGCTTTTGATTTTCAGATCGTGGATTCGGGCTTTTCAGAGCCTTTTGACGAACGGACTAATGCAGTTGCGACTCCGGAGAGGATTATTATAAACAGTTAAAAGGGAGAACAAAATGGATCCAATAATTTCTCTTATTATTGGCCTTATCATTGGAATCGGGCTTGGCGCATTACTTTGGTTTATGTTCAGAACACTCGTTTTCAAAGAAAAAATGGAAAAAGCTCAGAAAGAGCTCAGCAACGCGAAAGACGATGCTGCAAAAGTTGTAAAAGAGGCTGAAATCAAGGCTCAGGAAATCATTCTTGAGGGCAAAAAAGAAACGGAAAACTCAAAAAACGAACTTCTCAAGGAGTTCAAGGAACGTGAAAGAAGACTCAACAAACGTGAAGAACAGATTTCCCAGCGCGACGAACTCAACATTGTCAAAGAGAAAGAGCTTAAAACTATTGAGAAAAAACAGAAAGACGATGAAGTTTTTCTCGACAATCAGCGTGTTCAGCTTGAAGAAAAACTCACGGAGGTCAATACCGAGCTTGAAAGGATTGCCGGAATGACTCAGGAAGAGGCAAAGGAAGTTCTCATTCAGAAAATCGAGGACGAAGCAAAACACGACGCCGCAAAAAAAATCAAGGCTATCGAAGAAGCTATGGTCGAAGATGCCGAAAAGAAAAGCAAAGAGATTCTTTCGACCGCGATCCAGCGCTATGCAGGCGAATATGTCGTTGAAAATACCGTCACGACTGTCAGCCTTCCGAATGACGAAATGAAAGGAAGAATCATCGGCCGCGAAGGAAGAAACATCCGAGCAATCGAATCGGTAACGGGCGTTGATCTCATCATCGATGACACACCTGAAGCAGTCGTAATCAGCAACTTCAATCCGATCAGACGTCAGATTGCTTCTCTTACGCTTCAGAAACTCATTGCCGACGGCAGAATCCATCCCGGCAGAATCGAAGAAGTTTTCGACGCCTGCACGAAAGAAGTCTGGAAAGCGATCAAAGAAGCCGGCGACCAGGCTGTTTTCGACCTCGGAATCCACAAACTCCATCCCGAACTCGTTCTTCTTGTCGGCCGCTTGAGATACAGGACAAGCTACGGCCAGAATGTCTGGAAACACTCGGTAGAAGCGGCTTTCCTTGCAGGTGAAATCGCGGCTGAACTCGGTTGCAGCGCAAACAGCATCAAAAACGCAAAACGCGCAGGACTTCTTCACGATATCGGTAAAGCTGTTGACCACGAAATCGAAGGAAGCCACGCTTCGATCGGTGCGAAACTTGCGGAAAAATACGGCGAGCAGCACAGGATCGTCGCTGCGATCGCAGCTCACCACGGCGAAGTCAAACCCGAAACCGTTCTCGATTTCATCGTTTCGGCTGCCGATGCTTTGAGCGGAGCAAGACCCGGAGCAAGAAGAGAGATGGCCGAAGCTTACGTCCAGAGACTTGCAGACCTTGAAAACATCGCGAACTCCTTCCCGGGCGTCGACAAATCTTTCGCGATCCAGGCCGGAAGAGAACTCAGAGTCATGGTCGACACCGAAAAAGTCAACGACGAGAACGCCTACACTCTTGCGACCGATATCGCGAAAAAGATCGAAACAGACCTTTCATATCCGGGTCAGATAAAAGTCATCGTTATCAGAGAAACCAGAGTTATAGCTACCGCGCAGTAAAATGACGTTCAGAATACTCGCTTTAGGCGACATCGTAGGCAGACACGCAAGGAACTTCGTCAAAGAACAACTGCATAAAATCATTGACAATTATTCTATAGATTTCGTCATTGCAAACGGCGAAAACACTTCCGGAGGAATGGGACTTCTCGAAAAACACGCGACTCTTCTGCATTCTTGCGGAGTCGATGTAATCACTTCCGGAAACCACATCTGGAATAGATCGGAAATCTATTCCTTCATCGATAAAATGCCTTACGTTCTGCGTCCGGCCAACTATCCAGACGATCTTCCGGGAAAAGGCTCAGTCGTTGTCACGCATGAAAAAAGCGGAATAAAAATAGGTGTTTTGAACCTTCTCGGAACGGTTTTCATGCCGCCTATCGACAACCCTTTCAAAAAAGCGCTGACTGAAATCGAAAAACTGCGCTCTGACGGCGCCGACATAATCGTTCTTGACTTTCACGCAGAAGCAACCGCCGAAAAAGAGGCTTTCGGTCTTTATCTTGCTGATAAAATTGAACTTTTCTTCGGCACGCACACGCATGTCCAGACTTCCGACGAGAAAATAATCAACGAAAGAACGGGCTATATCACCGATCTCGGCCGCTGCGGTTCATTCTTTTCAGTCATCGGTTTCAACGAAAAAGAGAGCATCACAGGCTATCTCTCGAACATTCCGCAGCATTTCGTTCCCGCAAAAAACGATATCAGAATCGAAGGAATAATCGCCGATTTCGAACTTGATCCGGCAAGATGCGTATCTATTGAAAGGATCAGGATTTAGAATTTACTTTATCTCTTTAAGCAAGAATTTGAGTGTAGAGATATTAGCTCTGTTGTAGACATCTGTTCCGCCGCCTGCTCCGCCGGTGTATGGAACGAAGTGCTCGAAGTAGGACATGTTGAAAGCGTCTTTGATCACGGCTTTGTAGGTTTTTCCTGCTGAAAGTTCGACATTGAAGAATGAGGATTCGCCCCATCTGTCCCAGTTGTTATCCCCCAAGTGCGGCATTAAAACAAAGCCTTCTTTGACGATCGAGTTATCGGATGTATCAATGATCTCAACGATTTTATTGCACGATGTGATACCTGTGTTTATCGGTCGTCCGCTGCCGTATTCCAAAGAAATGAGATATGTTCCGCTATCCTTGGGCTTAATATTTGAAACCGAAAGAACCGCTTCTGGCGTGCCCCAGTCGCCGAAGTGAGGTTTATTGTGGTCAAAATACGTAGCAAACTGATCGAAACGGTATTCGTTCGACGCATTTTCTTCCGCTACAGCCGTAAACTGCATCTTTGTCCTTTCATAGTCGGTACCCCAGTAGCAGACGGGATCCGAGTGGTGGCTTTCCCAACCTTCCGAATTTACTGCCGAAACGCTGTAGCAGTATGAATTATGCACATAGTCAGGATTTTCGAAGTCATCGCGCCATGAAGTCTCGGTCAGGTTTTCCTTGACCTTCTTTCCGTCGCGGTAAACTTTGTAGGAAACCGCATTGACTGAAGGATCGAAAGAGATTCCGAGCCTTTTTCCGTCCAATCCGACCGAAACATTCGTCGCTGGAAGCGGCGCCCAGCATTTGTTCGGATTAGCATTGCAGTCAACAAGAGTGAGTGTTCCCGTTTCGTCCGAAAGTTCAAGTTCCATTTCGATTTTACTCTCTGCTTTCAAGTCACCGGCACTAAACGGAGCAGTTTTCTCGACACCGTCAAGTTTCAGAGATTTGAGAATGTAAAAACCCGAATTTCCATCGTTTTTCTGCGGAAGAACAATCTTCAGCTCAATAGTTTTTCCTTTGAATTTCAGGTTTTTAAGAACGATTTCGGAACTTTCCGCAAAGAAAGTGTTTCTCAGATTTACCGGAATTTTCGGCGAGAACCAGAGTGTTTTCAAAGTCTGCTCTCTGCCGAAAATCGAGTCTAAAACCATCGAAAGAAATCCCGCAACACTCCAGAGCTGACGCCTTGAATTTACTTCCGGGCCGCTCAACTGCGGATATGTCGCGTCATCGTACCATGCGCTGAGAGTCGTAAACTCGAAATTTTCCATGTTCGAGAGGTTGAGCGCCGCACCGCGGACTAAACTCATGAATGCGTTTTCATAGAATTTGTCGTTACCCGCTTTTGCCGCAGCACGCAGACCGTAAGAAGTAACGAAAGGCCAGATTGCGCGGTTGTGATAGATTTTTGTATCTGGCTCCTGCGGGAAAATTACAGCCGGTCCCGCTTCGGTCACAGGATATTCAGCAATGATTTCAGCAGTCTGCGCATTGTCAGCGACACCTGACAAAATGGTCAGCGCTTCACCGAGAAGATCTCTTTTGTCAACTGCGGAATAATCAAGAAAAGTCGTTTTCATAGTTGAAAAAGTCTTTTTCTCAGCAAGATAGAATGCTGATTTTATTGCATTTTTCAAATTTTCAGCCTGAGTTGTGAATTGAGCCGCCTCGGTCGTTTTGCCGAGTTCTTCCGCCATAGATGCTGCGATCGTCATGGCCATATAGTGAAGAACATTCGTCGAGAGTGTCTTCGACATTCCGATGTGCTTCGTATTGTCGGCAGTCCATTTCGGATAAGTCTGCTCTCTCCAGTCAAGGAAAGACTGCTCGCCGCGGTACAAACCGTCTTTTTCATCGTAAACATGAAGTCTGTCGGCTTCCAAAGTGTTCTTTATCGCTTCGTAAGAGTCTGACAAAAAGCTGTTATAGTCATTTCCTTCAAGGTTTTTGAGCGTCTCGATTGCTCCCAAAGCCCAGACGACGCGGTCGGTGCTTACCGGCCACGATCCGCCGGAACCTGTATCCTGAACTATCTGCATGTTTCCGCCGCCGACAGTGCTTTTGCGCTCCGAAATCTTGAATTTAAGCGAGTTTTTCGACTTCTGCGGCTCAATAAAAGCAACTGCCGAATGAACTGCGTAAGCTGTGTCACGCGTCCAGACATAGTGCCAGTTTTCGCCCGTTTCGAAACAGTCGCACGGAACAGATGCGCCGTGATTCATGCTGTAATCGCTGATCGCCGAGACCTTGTTTTCGTCGAGTTCCGTGAGCGCAAGGGCAAAAAGTGCATCAAGCATAACGTTTCCGCTGCGAAGACGCGGGCTTTCGGCAGTTTCCGAAAACGTTCTCTGCTTCGGATCATCGTTATTGCGGAGTTCGGCGTTTGTTGTCAGAGTGTAGGTTTTTATCTCGTCGCCGGAAACCGAAACTGTTCCGGTTTTTCCGTTCCACTCAATTGCTGAGGCTTCTGAAACTACCGGTTCATCGTCTTCCTCATGCGGTTCAGAGTCAGTGTCGGAATCGTCAATAACGTGATCATCTTCAGAATCAGCGTCTGAATCATCAGGTCCGTCGGTTTCTTCCGTGTCAGAACCATCAGGATTTTCGACCGGTCCGGTGTCGGAACCTGAATCACCTGTTTCATCTGATCCTTCACCGCAATCCACACAGTCGTTATCAGAAATGTCCGTATCGGAACCGTTTCCTTTTCCGCCGCCGCAGCTGAACACAAAAAGTGCGGCAAAAACAAGTAAAAAAAGTTTTTTCATGATGTTCACTTATTGCTGTTGATAAAAAAATTAAAGTTGAAACTGCCGCCGTTTTCATCATAAAAAGTACCGAAAAACCCGTCTTTGATAATAAAAACGAGAACCATCACTAGAATCATGATACCGATAAAAACATAGGCACGTTTGATGAGAATCCCCACACAGAGAAAAAGTGCGGCTGCAATTCCGTAAAAAAAAGGACCGGTTTCAGCATTTATAAGGACAAAAGAAAGCACTGTCATTGCAAGCATGGTGAGAAGATTCCACCATACTATCTGCCGTTTTTCACTTTTTTTTCCGATCATTTTTCTTTTTTGCCGGCTTTTTCCGCAAGTTTCGCGTTCAGCTCCCTGATTCTGCCCGTAAGGACCCTGATGACGCCGAGAGCGACTTCGTCACGCTGTTTGAGGATTTCGAGGAAGTCGTCGCTTTCCATTTTCAGAACCAGAACATCGTTCCTCGCAATGATGTCGGCACTTCTCGGCTGGCTGTCGATAAGCGCCATTTCGCCGAAACCTGCACCTTCTTTCATAACGGCTACGACATTGCCGCCGACAACGACTTCGACTTCACCCTTCACTATCATGAAAAGCTCTTTTCCGAGGTCTCCTTCGTTCACGATATACTGCCCTTTTTCGAAAGTCTCCTCTTCAAGCAGAGCGGCGATATCGGCAAGCACCTCACCGGGAATATCGTGAAAAAGCTCGATATTTTTGAGTGCAAGCACCCTTTCTACTCGTGTCAGCATCTTTCCTCCTATGCTTCCGGTTGCAAAACAGAGCGGGAATATTCGCAGAGATACCTGTCAGTATCGTTCAAAAGATAATGTGCATCTGTTTTGGAAATTATTATTTTGATGTAATTCATCGCGTAAAGTGCCGCTTCACGGACTATCGGACTCGGATCATACAGGAACATCTGGATCCTGCCGTAAATTCCGCCGAGGTGTTCGTGAGCAACTGCGTAAAGCGTTACCGAACGGACCCACTCGGAATCATCAGAAAGCAGAGTTTCGATAATATCTTCTATCTTAAGCTTTTTTACGCTGAAGAACTGGTAACCGAGATTAAGCTTTTCCTCTTCGGTTTTGCTTTCGATAAGCGGCACGATTATCGGTCTGATATCCTTGTCAACGATATTGTCTATAATTTCCAGTGCGTTGGCGCGCTGGGAGGGCGAAACGAACTTTCTTGTTATGTTGAAGTAGATATTATCGAACAGTGAATTGCCGTACATCAGCGAAAGTATTGAGAAAATTCGCTGATAACAGTTGTCGAGCTTTGTCGCCATGACATCAAGAAGACAGTCTGTCTTCAAATTCTTACGAATCTGTACCGAGAAATAAAGTGTCTGGAAATACTGGTAAATTTCTCTCAAAAGCAGAACTTTGAGCGCATCTTTGTCGAGATTGACCTTTTCGAGTTTTGAAAGCAGTTTCTTCATGCTGTTGAGAGCAATATTGCGCATTTCGTCGCTTTCGATGTCTATTGACGATGCAAGCAGCATGAAAGATTCCGGCGTGTAGATGTCACCCAGCATTTTCGCGACTTCGCTTTTCAAACGGTAGCTTTCCAGCTTGTTGGAAAGAATATCTGCTGCAGGTTCCAGAATCTTTTCACCGAACTTTGAAAGAACTTTGGCGACATCGAAACTTACTTCGCGGTCAAAAAGCATGTGAAAAAGTTTCGGGATAAAGACATTGGAATTTATTTTCAAAGCGGCATTGACCGCGGCACGTCTGACATTCGGGCTCGGGTCATTCAAAAGAGCGAAAAGCTGCTGATCCATGTTTTTCTGACCGAGTTCGCCCAAAATATAGGCTGCTGCTGCGCGGTCTGTAGCGTTTTCCGATTCAAGAAACGCCTTCAGATACGATCCGGCAGTCATGGCGCCTACAACTCCTGCGTATTTGATAAGCGCTATAACAGCAGATTCCCTTATCGAAATCTTTTCACTCTCAAGGAACGGAGCAATAAACTTCACAGATTTATCCATCTGGATGTAACCGTAAGTCAGAATTGCCTCACGGACGACGTCTTCATCAGGTTCTTTGAACAATTTCAATATGTTATAAGTATTATACCTGCTTTCCATACGGCGCATGAGCGAAAGGATTTTGACCTTGATTTTAGGAGTTGCCTTTGAAAGAAGTGCAACAAAATCGCGCCCGAAAGCCGAATTTCCTGAACTTTCGACCATGTCGATCGCCATGGAAAGATCTTCGTCGTCACCGCTCTCTATCGCCTTCTGGACTATGCTCTGGAGAACGTTCGACTGCATCGTGAGCTGGTTCGTTCCGAAACGTTTCTTCTTGATGTTGTCAATCAGAACCGCAAGATAGCGTCCTCTGATCCCTACAATCGTTCCGAGCCAGAGAACGCCGATGACGGTAACTATCCACGAAATCAGCTTGACATCGGAAGAGACAATACCTGCCTGGCCGAGATAGCTGACGGCAAGAAGGATAAAGCCCGAAACACCGATGAAAATCGGTTTGACCATACCGTCGATTATCGCTTTCGTCCTGCTTTTAATCTTCGGGTCGAGAGGAATATACAAAAGCTGTATCGCCGCGTCGTTTATCGTGTAGCGGAAAGCGCTGTCACCCGATTTTGCCATGGTTATCGCAATAAGAGGGAGCGTAAATCCAATACCTGACATTACAAACATCGGATTCATTGCAGCTCCGGCTTCGGGAGAAACCGCAATAAAAAAGATCGAGCTTATGGTAAGAATAGCCGGAAGGATTCCTAAACTCATGAAAATGCTGAACTTAAGCAGTCTCGAGGTCGCGACAAGCTGGAAGAAAAGCGAGAAAACACCGCCGAAAACCGAGTAGACAAAACCGAAATAAGCGGCAAGTTGCTTAGGATCTGTTATCGTGTCCGAAGCGACGATCTTGAACTGGTAATCGACAAGCGTGACGACGACATAAATCAGGGCTATCATTATCGCGATATATTTAACGTACGGCGTTTTCGAAATGCTTATATGCGACGTTGCTTCCTTGGCCTGTTTCGGGGTGAGGGTCTTCGAAACGACACCTCTCTGCAGGCGGCTCTGGTACTTTTTTCCCATGAAGCGGACTATCAGAATGCAGCACAGCATGCACAGAGCGTTTATGAAAAGAAGATACTGGACTTTTCCGAGCAGAGCGGCCAGTTTCCCGACCGAGCCGCCGACAGCCATACTTGCAATGATTCCGCCGCACCCGACAAAACCGAGGACGCGTTTTGCCTCACGCGAATCAAGGAGTTCGTTCGTGAATGACCAGAACTGGAACATCATGAAAGCACCCAGAAGCTCTATAAAAATGTAAAGCGAACCGAAAGCGGCTGCAATTTCATTATTTACAAGCTCGACGAATATCAGGACAAACACGATACCAATGGTGAAAGTAGCTGTTATCAGCTTGTCCATCCGGTAAAACGAGCTTCTTTTGGTGTAAAAGAACGTCGCTGTCGAAACAAGGATCGCAACACCGATATACATGAACGAAAGCATCAGCCTGTCGCCTTTGTACTGGTTCAGGAAAAGTGTATCTCTGACGATTCGTCCCATAACCATTATCGAAGTCGCCAGAAAGTTGTATGCAAAAAGCAGAAGCGCACGGTTTCTTTCATCCGGATTATTCATGCTGAAAGCTGCCAGTAGCCTTTTCATTTTTATTCCTCAATAAAATCAATCTGTTTCATTGCTTCAAAAATAACCGCGGTCGCCGCACTTGCAAGGTTGAGACTGCGCACCCTGCCGTCAAGCATAGGAAGAAAGCGCGTCTGATCCGCGTACCTGTCCAAAATTTCATCGCCTAGTCCCGCCGATTCACACCCGAAAACAAGAAAATCACCGCTTTTGTAGCCGACTTTGTCGTAACGGATCTTTCCTTTCTGTGAAAAGAAGTGCATTTTCGAAGTGTCGTTAGAGGCGAAAAAATCGTCCTGTGACTCCCATTCCGTGATTTCGACAAATTTCCAGTAATCGACCCCCGCCCTTTTCACCGCAGCCGTATCAAGCCGGAATCCGTAAGGTTTGACTAAGTGAAGCCTGCATTTCTGCGAAAGAACGGTACGCGCAATATTGCCTGTATTCTGCGGAATTTCGGGATTTATGATCACAACTTCGAACATGACTCTCAATCAAAACATCAAAAACGCTCTATTATAGTGTTTTTCTTATTAAAAACAATTTTTAAGAGACTGATTTCCGGAACTTTCCGCAGGAATCGGACACTGTTTAATATCCGAATTTTTTTCTTGCTCTTTCGAGATCCCCGGCATCATCGATCTCGCACCACATTTCAGCCGGAACTTCGACGACTCTGATATCGCATTCCCTGAGATATATCAGGCTTCCGAGAACTTTTTCGTAGTAGCTGCTTTCGCCCATATTTTCGACATACCATTTTATCAGAGGCATATACTTTGCGGTAAAACCTTTCGTAAAGCGGTACATATTGACGGTTTTTCTTGTGTCCGTGTAATCAAAATCCTGCCCCTGCCACCTGCCGAGAACAAGTTCGACCGCTTTGTCTCCTTCAACTCTGACGACGCTTCCGTCCATCGTTTCCGGATCGAACGGGCTTACCAGAATCGAACATTCACCCTCTCCGGCAACCAGTTTTTCAAGCATTTCCCTGTGATAGAAAATATCGCATTCGAGCATCAGCATATCGTCGTTACAGAAACCGAGTGCGTTGTAAAGACTTACGACATTGTTTGTTTCAAGATAACGCGGGTTTTCGTAGTAACTTATCTCCGCGCCGTTCCACTTGTTCCCGATACGGCTTCTGATGTAGTCAGCCATATGTCCCACAACAATGCCGATCTCGGTAATTCCCAGTGAAGTCAGATTGTTGAGAGCGTTTACAAGCAACGGCGTACCGTTCACTTCGACCATCGATTTAGGGATCGAATTTGTTACCGGCTGAAGCCGTTTTCCGAATCCCGCCGCAAGAATAAGTGCTTTCATGCCGCCCCCGCTTATTTCAGTGAGATTTCAATCTCGTTTTTGACAAAATCATACATTTCAGGATTCGACGCGATTATCGTTTTTCCGAGGATATAGCCCTTTCCGCCCGAAAACTCGGTAACAACACCGCCCGCTTCCTTCACGATAAGCGATCCCGCCGCAACATCCCACGGAGAAAGCCCCGCTTCGTAGAAAAACGCGAATTTTCCGCACGCAGTATAGACAAGATCGGTTACGGCCGAGCCTAAACGCCTCATCGCCCGGGTTTTCTGAACCATACTGCAGAAAACCGGCAGAGTTCCCGTTCCGCCGTGCTGCGTTATGTCCGCAAAACCTGTGGCTCCCACGCAGTTTATTGCCGTATCTTCGCTGCTCACGCTTATTTTTTTACCGTTAAGCCTAGCACCGCAGCCTTTTTCGGCTGAAAACATTTCGTCAGTAACCGGAAGAAAGCATACGGCCAGATCAACTTCCGCACCGTCATAGTGCGCGATAGAAATCGCAAAAGGGGCGATCCCCGCGACAAAATTGGTCGTTCCGTCAATCGGATCAACTATCCAGCACGGCTTTGCGAGACCGGTTTCCGGATTAAATTCCTCGCTTAAAAAATCAATATCATCAATCGTTTTCAGTTTTTCAAGAAGCATTTTTTCAACCGTAATGTCGGCTTCCGAAACCAAATCGCACTTTGATTTGAACGACTTTTTAAGTTCCGGCGAACAAAAAAACTTAAGAGCTGTATTTCCTGCCGATCTTGCGGTTTCTATGACTTGTAAAAGCCTTTCAGAGCGAGTGTTCACGCAGCTTTTCCATTGAATTGAGTATCACACCGTGAAGGTAGGAATCTTCTTCGTCGGTCAGATTCCCTTTCGTTTTTTCTTCGAGCATCTTGAGAAGTCCGATGTTGAATTTCGCGATTTCGAGGTTTTCACTCACCTCACCCGCACCTTTGACCTTGATTTCTCCCAGATTCAGCAGAATTGCCGAATACACCGAAGAAACAAGGCTTTCAAACGACGGACTGACTATCGACGAAAGTTCCGCTTTGCTTTCGTTATTCATAAAAACCTCTAATAATTCCTTTTGATGCCGGCTTCTTTGATGAGCGCCGCCTCGTTGACCGTGTCATAATCGGTGCACTCTTCAAGGCTGTCGAGATATTTTTTGTATTCTTCTTCAGTAATTTCGCCGCTTTTGAGCTTTCTTTCAAGTGTTCTCGTATCAATTTCGGGAATTTCGATATTATTTTCCTTGGTCATTATACCCTCCGTTATTGAAAATTTACATCCAAACTTGCACCGCTGCTGCTGCCGCCTGTGCATTTTCCTAATCCGCAGACTACTCCGGCAGCTACACCGCCTGCAACAACAACGCCGACAACTGTCCAAAGCCACCACTCTTTATAAACCGGTTTCTTTTCCTTGTCGTTCTGCTGATTATCGGCAGGTTTGTCCGAAAGTCCGAGAAGATCTGCCTCTTCCATGAGAAGATCGGATATTGACTTGTATTCATAAGGATCGTCGACAAGTGCCTTGTTGAACTGACTGAGCGATACGGAATCAGCGGCAGCGCCTTTTTCCGGAAGATCAAAGACTGCTTCCGATTTTTTGAATTCCTTTTTGTCGCAGTCAACCATGACCCCCTGATATTTGAGTCTTTCGTCCGCACCGAGCGATGCCTTTACGATAAAAACATTGTTGAGCCCGTTATCTTCTGCCAGATCGGTCGCTTTGCGGATCATTGCAAGGCTGCCGAATTCAGACTTGATTTCTTCTTCAAGTTCTGCAACAGCGGAAGCTGACGGACTTTTTGTCAGTGTTTCATTGATGGAAACGGTCTTTCCGCCGCGAACAGATACCGAACCGCCGGCAGCACGGAAACCGTTTTTATGTATGCGGTAATAATGTTTTCCCTCGCTTATATTGCGAAGAATGACAGGGGTCATTCCTGCTATTCTGCCGTCAATGAAAACAAGCGCGCCGTCAGTGCCGCCCTGAACTCTTATAGAAGCCTTTCCCGCACTTTTACGGTCACGTTTCACTCCGTCGAAAGCAGACATTACTTCATCCGAGAACGCGGAATCGTCCGGCTTTCCGTCAGGATTTATAGAAAGATAGGTCGAAAAATAGGATTCAGCCTGTTCATCCTCGTCAATAAGAGCATAGCTTGCACCGAGATAGAAGATAATATCGCTCATCAAAGTCATATCGCTGACTTTATCCATGTTGTCTTCAATGTATTTAAGAGCCGACTTGAACTTTTCTATCGCGTCTTCGACACCGAGATCGTTATAAAGCGCTTTTCCTTCCTCGAACTCCTTTCTGGCGTTTTTCAGCCAGGAAAAAGATGAAGATGAAACAGCGGCTTCAGTTCCGACATAGTCGTAATCCTTCGATGCAGCAAGGCGGGAAGCCGTTTCAGCAGCAACGTGAGCTGCCGCTTTGACAGTGTGTGAATCTTCGAAAACATAAACTGCCATGATTTTTTTGCCGGAAGCAGCGTACTCTTCGGAGTCATCAGTCTTTTTTGCCGATTTTTTCGGAGCAGGAGCCTCTTCTTCATCTTCAGAATCTTCAGAATCCTCAGAATCTTCGGAACTCTCTTCCTCATCGACTTCCTCGTCTTCTTCCGATTTTTTGCCTCTTTTAGAGGTTGAATCCTCTTCTTCCGTCTCTTCCTCGTCTTCTTCAAGTCCGAGATCAAGCTCGTCAAGTTCGAAACCGTCATCCGCACGAAGCTCTGCAAGCGATACTCCGGCAGGTGTGAGCGAAAGGAATGTAAAGGAAACAAGAATTAAATAAATTACTGTAAATCTCATTTTTTATTCCTCAAAACATCAAAAAAACTAATTGTCTATACTTAAAAATTTTAAAGAGTCAATACGGCGCATGGATTTTCCCGAAAAATCGGGTATGATCGCCCGTTTTTGTTTTGGAAGGTGCAAAATGAAGGAAATCGGATCTATTGAACGCAGACAGATCACGGAAGACGACAGGTTTCTGCGCGATGAAAGCAAGATGGGCGGCGGATATGCCGACGAAGTGTTTTTTCCCGAAAATGAAGAGGAAATTTCAGCAGTTTTAAAATACTGTGCCGAAAAAAAGCTCAAAGCGACCGTTGCGGGCGGGGGCACCGGAATAACAGGCGCGGCGGTTCCCTTCGGCGGCATTGTGATTTCTATGGAAAAACTCAATAAAATCATCGGATCAGGTTTTGATAACGACCGTTTTTTCCTGAAAACTCAGGCTGCCGTAACACTTTCGAAAATCGCCGAAACCCTGCGTGCAAAAGATATTGCAAACCTTGCGGATCTTACCGAAAATGCCCGGAAATCACTCGAAGATTCGCCGGATTTGTGGCTTTACCCCGTTGATCCGACAGAAATGAGCGCGCAGATAGGCGGTACCGCGGCTACAAATGCGAGCGGAGCAGCGACTTACAGATTCGGTCCCACGAGAAACTGGATAAAATCGCTGACCATAGTTCTTCCCGACGGTTCGGTTCATAAAATAGAGCGGGGAAAATGCTTTGCAGACGCTTCCGGAGAATTTGATTTTGCCGGAAAAAAATTCAGGATTCCGGACTACACAATGCCCGACTGCAAAAACGCTTCCGGACTTTATTCAAAAAAAGGGATGGATATCATTGATCTTTTCATCGGATCAGAAGGAATTTTAGGCGTAATTACAACTCTTGAAATATATCTCGAAAAACAAAAACCGGCTCTCAGCGTCGTCCAGTTTTTCAAATCGGTCGACGAATCGCTCGATTTTGTAAAAAAACTGAAAAAAAGTGCATTAAAACCCGATTTCATTGAATTTATCGGCGCGTCAGGGCTGAAACTCATCAGAAACCGCATGAACAGCGGCTGCATGAGCCTTGACATCCCGCAACTTGACGAAAATTTCGCTGCAGCGGTCTTTTTCGACATAGTTTTAGACAGAAGCGACATCGCAGGAATTGCGGAAAAAGCGGCTGAACTCACACAGGGAAACGAAAATTCGTGGTGTGCTTGGGAAAACTGCGAAATCGAGCGGATCAAAGCCTTCCGCCACGCCGTTCCAGAAAGCGTCAACGCAACGATTGCCGAAATCAAAAAAAATTATCCGAAAATCCACAAACTCGGAACAGATTTTGCGGTCAGCGACGAAAATTTCGACGAACTCACAGCTTTTTATCGCAAAACCCTTGAAAACTGCGGCATAAAACACGCCGTTTTCGGTCACATCGGGAACAACCACCTTCATATCAACATGCTGCCCGCAAACTATGAAGAGCTTGAAAAAGCCAAAGAAATCTATGCACTTATCGCAAAAAAAGTAATAAGTCTGGGCGGCACCGTTTCGGCAGAACACGGCATCGGAAAAATCAAACACAAATACCTTGAAACCATGTTCGGCGAACACGGCATAAACGAAATGAAACGAATCAAAAAAGTGTTTGATCCGAATCTGATTTTAAACATCGGGAACATGTTCGAAATTTAAACATCCATTCCTTGCCTTTTTTCTAAAATTCAGTAGTATAAGCAGCTCTTTGGGAAAAAGATTGCTTTTTTTAATAAAGAAAAGAGGCGCGCACACTAAGGTCCCCAGGGTCATTAAGGTCCTTAAAGTCCTTAGGGAATGCGCGCCTGAAAACAGGAGGGAATGATGAGAAGAATTCTTGAGATTGGTGCGATTTTCACAATGCTTGTTTTCATGTTCGGTTGCGGCGACGGAAACGGCAGCAGCGACAGCGGCAAAAAGCAGGGCGAGCTTTACGGCTCATGCTATCCGAACAAAACCTGTAACGAGGGTTTGACCTGTGACGAGGAGAACGATGTCTGTCTGCCCGACGGCAATGATTCCGATGCTGATGACGATATAGATATATCCGATACCGATATATCGGACGAAGATTCCGACAATCCTCAAGAGCCGGATGACAATCCGGAAGAACCCGACAATACTGAAAAACCCGATGAAAACCCGGAGGAACCGGAAGACAACGACATTCCAGAAACTCCGGATGAAACTCCAGACAACGATACTCCGGTAAATTCCGAAGCGGCGGAAAACCACAAGATTTCTGGTATTCTTCAGGCAGGAAGCAGTGTTTCCGGCGTTGAAGCTGCTCTTTTTGAGTGCGGCGGAACAGAAAAAATTGTAAAAGCCGACACAGATTCAAAAGGAAAGTTCTCTTTCAAAGCGGATATCTCCGCGGCTAAAACATACTGCGTAAAAGCAGGAGACTTCGTAAGCTGCTTCAAAGGCATGAGCGACCACACTGCGAATATTTCAGAAATCACGACTGCGGCTTATCTTCTCGACAAGACCTGTGCAGATATACGCAAAAGCGAAACAAAGATAAGAACTTACGCAAAACTCGGAACCGGCGAATGGCTGGGCGAGCTCGACTATTCAAAGCTTTCCGGAATAAACGACGGACTCAAACTTCTCTCTTCCTTCACCGGCTCAAACGATGCGAAGACCCTTTCCGAAAAGATTGCGGAAGACGCAAAGAAAGACGCTCCTGAATTTGCAAAACTCTTCAACGGCTTCAAAGTTTCTGCAAACAAAACTGAAATAGTTCTCGGCGAAACTGCTGACAGCAATGTTAACTTCAGCGTTGAAGGGGGAAGCACGAAAGTTGCTCCCAATTTCAAAATCTCATGGACAGTAAAGAACAAAACGGCGGAAGCTGCAACTTACAAGTTCACGACTTCAATTCCCGGCGAATATGTCGCACGTGCAAAACTCGTTTCGGGAAGCACTGCACTTTCTCAGGATTCTGCAACAGTTCTTTTCCTGCAGAAGAAAAACGGCGGCACGGTTTACGTAAGCGATACATCCAAGAACATTTCCTTCCGCATCGACGACGGTATCTACGGCGTAATACCTAAGGGAACAGTTGTTAAAAAGAACGGAAACAAAATAAATTCAATCAGTTACGAAGTTCTTTCTTCCGGCGGTTCTCAGGTTTCGAGACTCAAATTCAGACCTGAAGGAGCTGTCTTCGAAGGCGATTCGATGTATTTCGTTCACGAACTGGGCACTGTTTTCGGCGGCGATCCGATCATGCTTTCGGCAACGAGAACCAATGCAGACGGCTCAGTCGATGTAATGAACTCGGCAGCAGGTGACCCGATTATGATGGCGGCAGCAGGTGACCCGATTATGATGACGGCAGCAGGAGACCCAATCATGCAGGCTGCGGCAGGAGATCCCATTATGAACTCGGCTGCAGGTGATCCGATTATGACGGCTGCTGCAGGCGATCCGATTATGACTTCAGCGGCAGGCGACCCGATCATGACGAGCGCTGCAGGTGATCCGATTATGTCGGCAGCTGCAGGTGATCCGATCATGACTTCTGCAGCCGGTGACCCGATCATGACAGCTGCTGCAGGTGACCCGATTATGATGGGAACAAGCTCAAGCGCCATGATTTCGCAGACAAGCCACTATTCGACATTCACTGTCGAAGCTGCAAATCTTCCTGTTTCTGTGGAAAATCTTGTTGCAAGATGGTGCGACGGCTCATATTACCGCGGCTATGATCCGATCAAATTCATCAAAAAAGGTGTTGAAGACTATAAACCAGCCGGTGCAGACAAAACCGATCTTCTTTCATACTTAACTTGCGAAAAATTCGCAGACCTCGGAAGTGACCTTTACGAGCTTATAAACAAGCCGGTCGGTTTCCAGAGAAACCTCAATCTCATCGAGAACCTTTTCTTTGTATCGGAATTCTACAACCGCATGAAAGCGCGTCAGGAAAACGGCACTTTCGTTGCAGTAAAGAACGGTCTTGAACTCAGAAGCGCGATTGCTGCACTTTATACCGCGACGACTTCATACAACAGAAGCACGACTTTTGCAGATTTGTCCGATTCTTCACTGATTCCTCTTACCTACAGCGGTAATGCTCCGAAAGACTACACTGCTCTTGCAGGAAATGCCGGAATCTATGCGGCGACCAAGAAAGAGATGATGATTTTTGCAAACTACATCACCACATCATCGAAAGGCCCGGATTTCAGCAACGTCACTTCGCTTCTTACTCCTGATCAGCTAGTATGTGCATGGTTCAATCCCGATACGGAAGCTGCTAACTGCAACAAAGTCTACACTCTTAACGAGGCAGGACACGTTGCACTTGGCGGCACCGAAGTAAGTGTTGCAGAGGCAAATGCAATATTTACGAAATTCTTCATGCCGATGAACAGCAGATTGAGTAATGATGAAAAGCTCGATCTTTTCAGAACTTTCTATCTCGCTCTGAAATACGCGGGAACGATTTTCTACAACGGAAGCGATATCTCTGAACTTCACGATGCACTGCTTGAAACGGCATACCTTGTTTTTAACGGCATCAACGGCAACATGAACGCAGTTACGATCACAGACACTTTCGACGCTTCGGCTCACACAGTTTCAGTTCTAAACGGCGCAGAAATGGCGACTGTTCCCTATCTCACCAAACTGAGTGCACTTACTGACCAGATTTCGCTTAAAGTTGCAGCCAACAGCGCAGATGTTGAAAAAGTTCTTGTAAAGATAGAAGGAAAAGAGTTCGAGAAAGTTCAGGAAAATACACGTACTTACTATAAACCAACCAGCTCACTCAAGGAAAAGTCGATAGTTCTCACTCCCGGAACTCTTTCACAGGGCGAAAAGGCTCTCAAAACCTTGCTCGGAAGTGAAAATGTCGACGAGCTCGGCAATATAACCGGAAAAATGACGATCGTTGCAAACTCCAAAATTTCGGGCAAAACCTACACGACGCAGAAAAGCTACGACTTCTTCGTAAACGGCGAGAGTGACGGTGTAAACTCGAAGGAAGTTCCTGCAAATGTCCAGATCTTTGTCAACGATTCAACGGGTCACGCAATTCCTGCAGACGCAAATCCGACGATAATCCTCAATCCGGGAAATAAAGTTTACTACTCGGAAACAGGCACAGTCAGCCTTGAAAACCTTACTCCGGCAGCTTACACGATAGACGCATTTGCAGACGGATATTACGCAAAGGATGTTAGCGTAAACGTTCCGGCTGGAGCTACATTCAGCGTTGAAATCAGGCTTGACGAAGAGCTTACGAGCACGGCTGACGCAAATCTCGAACTTTCGATCAATATAAACACGGTAAAACATCCGTCCAAAGTTTATGTCCAGATCTACAACGACAACATGGATCTTGTTGCAAACGAAACTGCGAGATTCAATGACGGAACCAATAAATACGAAACACTGAATATCGAAATAAATTCAGGCAGATACACACTCCTTGCAGTCGGCGAGGATATGTATAAATACCTTGAAGCGATAACGCTTTATGCAGGAAACAACACTAAAGAAATCACGGTAGTTGCAAAGAACGCATGCGGAAACGGCATTGTCGATTCCGCCGAAGAGTGCGAACCGTCAGTTGAGGGTTCAACTCTCGAAGTCCTCTGCGGAGAAATTTATCCGGCATCTACCTATCCTGAAAAGACTGCAACCTGTGATCCTGCGACCTGCACATTCAACAAGTCTGAATGCGGCAAGGCAGCTCTCTGCGGTGACGGAATAATAGACAGACCATCAGAGGCGTGCGACGGCGGCTCTAAGGCATGTGCGGAAATAGCTGGTATCGGCGCTTCAACAGGTTCCGCTCCGTGTGCTGATGACTGCTCGGGTTACATCACGGCGAACAACTGCTCGAAAACGACTGAAAGCTGCGGAAATCTTCCGGCAAATGCTCTCTGGAACGACGGAACAGGCACATTCACACAGACCCATAACGGTGAAAGCTGGCTTCCGGCAACGAAAGCTGCAACTTTCGGAAATACAAAAGAAGAATGTGTCTTCTCATGTGCAAAAGGCTACAAGTGGAACGGTTCTGAATGCATTGAAGCTCCGCTTTCACTCGCACTTATCTGCACGGGAGAGAGCGGCTGCTTTGACAACACAGGCGAAACTGAGGAATGCCCCGCTTACGGAGAGGCTTTCTTCGGTCAGGATGCTCAGTATGCAGCTGCAAAATACTGCATGCCTCACAAGTTAACGGCGGCAGGAAACGGAATCATCAAGGACGCATACACCCACTACGAGTGGCAGGCTTCAAGCAGCACGGCCATGAAGTGGAGCGCTGCAAACGACTACTGCTCGCATCTCAACGACGAAAGCGGCTCATCGGCACTCTGGAGAATACCGAGCCCGGCTGAACTCCTGACTATTATTGATTCAAGCACGGCAAGTCCTGCTCTCGACGACAAATTCACGGCAAACGGCCATACCTTCTGGGCGAGTGAAGATAGTAGAAACAGCGGAAAGGCATGGAGAGTTGATGAAAACGGCGCACTTGAAAGTGTCGATCAAAACGAAACAAACAGCGTCATCTGTGTCAGAATCCGCGACTACGATGCACCTGAAAACCGCTTCACTGCTACTGATGAAACAGTAAAAGACGCTGACAGCGGTCTCATGTGGCAGAAACAGGCTGTCGCTTCCAGAACTTGGGCTGAAGCACTCAACTACTGCGAAGAAGTTTCGACAGCAGACAAGTTTGACTGGAGACTTCCGAACAGAAACGAACTTGCATCGCTAATCAACTATGAAAAGGCAAACGGCGCAATAAGCGACTTCCCCGGAATAGCAGAGAAAGGCTTCTGGACTTCAACGAGCACAGTTGCCGGAAATGAAGCATGGACAGTCGATTTTGAGACAGGAAAAATCGAAGCAAGTGACAAAACAAATACCAAATACATAATCTGTGTTCGCAACGACGAACCGTGTTTCGGTGATGAATGTGCCGAGCCTTGCAGCTTCAACGCATGCAAAGGCATGGCTAATTCGACAGGACTCTGCACCGCAAGCGACTACAGCTTCACCTGCGGCTGCAAATCGGGATTCAACTGGAACCACGGCAAATGCCTTCTTGCAACAACAAGATATATCGCTTGCGAAGGACTTCCTGAAAACGCGATCTGGAACAGCGTATTCGGTATCAGCCAGAGCTACGACGGTGAAAACTGGTATCCGAGCGAAGTCGGCTCGTTCAACAAAATAGCAAGCACAACAGAGTGCAGATTTGTATGTGCGACAAACTACAAGTGGGATGCTGATGAAGAACAGTGTCTGCCTGTTTCAAGAGTAACGCAGTGCGCAGAAAAGAAGCCGTACTCCGACTGGAACAGCGTCTCCAAGATCTCTCAGACATGGGACGGCGAAAAATGGGTTCCGTCATCAGAATCGGAATACAATGCGGAACCGAGCGAAGACGAGTGCAGATTTGTCTGCAAAGAGCACTACAACTGGAATGACGAGAACAAGCTCTGCGATCCCGAAACTCAGCCAGCAACATGCATCGGACTTCCTGCAAACGCACACTGGTGGAACGAATCTGCAACGATCACGCAGACTTGGACGAACGGCGGCTGGGCACCGACATCTGCAGGAAGCTACCACGACACGGCTGAAAACAACAAATGTTACTTCGGATGCAACGAAAACTACTCTTGGAAAAACAACGCGTGTGTTGCTGATGAAAAATTCAATGTCGCATGTAACGACCTGACACTTCCCGACAATGCGGAATGGAACCAGTACAACCAGATAAACCAGACCTGGAGCGGCACCGAATGGCTTCCGACGACTGCCGGCAGCTACAACGAAACGCCTGATCCTGCTTACTGCCGCTTCAAATGCAAAGCGCACTACAACTGGAACGGCTCGACCTGTTCGGCAGAAACCAATATCGTAACCTGTACCGGAAAACCGACAAACGCTGAATGGAACACGGCTTCAAGCATTATTCAGTACTGGGACGGAGAAAAATTCTCTCCGACAGATGTGGCTTCATACGGCGAAACTCCGACAACAGAAGAATGCCGCTTCAAATGCAATGAAAACTATACTGTTTCCGACGACAGAAAATCCTGTAAACCAGCGACAAGAACAATAGACTGTGAAGGACTTCCTGAGAACGCAATTTGGAACACAGGAGCATCTTGGGGAAGGATCACTCAGACTTGGAGCGGATCCGACTGGACTCCGTCACTCTCAGGTGTTTTCAGCGAAACTCCGAGTACCGAAAACTGCGTATTCAAATGCTTTGACAACTACGAGTGGCAGGGAGGTCGCTGCGTTGCCAAAAAGCAGACTTCGATATGCACCGGACTTCCTGAAAACGCGCAGTGGAACAGTGTCGCAACAGTACTTCAGGAATGGAAAGAAAACGGTGAGTGGGAACCTAGCGATATCGGCATTTACAGCGAAGAAGAGAGTCTGACGGAATGCCGCTTCAAATGCAGGGAAAACTTTACATGGGACGGAAAGAAAACATGTGTCGCAAACACAAGGTTTATTGAATGCAATCCCCGCCCTGCAAACTCGCTCTGGAACGAAGTTCACTTTATAACGCAGACTTGGAACGGCTCAGAATGGCTGCCCTCGCTCGATCCTGAATACAGCGTTTCTCCAAGCAATAGCGAGTGCAAATATAAATGCGATACAGGATACTATCCGCTTGACGGCAGATGTGTCGCAGATCCGTGCAATGATAACGGCTACAACCCGTGCAGCGAGGTCAATAATTCAACAGGAGTATGCACCGCAAACAATAATGTATTTCTTCCTTACTCCTGTGAATGCGCAGATGGTTACTCCTGGCACGGCAAGACCGGCTGCCGCAGTAAAAAAGCAACTCTCGGCAATATCTGTACAGATGAAATAAAATGCTTTAATAACGAAGAGGAGATCGCATGCCCCTCGCAGGGAAACGATTTCTACGGTCAGGATGCACAGTATGCCGAAATGGGCTACTGTACTCCGAAAAATTTTGTTTTTGATGAAACCTATCCTTCACAAATAACTGTCATCGACAGAAACACCGGGCTTGAATGGCAGAAAAACGGTACAGTCAAAAATTGGGATGACGCTAATGAATACTGTGAAACTCTTGAATACGGCGGACATACCGACTGGAGACTTCCTTCAGCCAGAGAGCTGATGACTGTGCTCAGTTACACCCAAATACTGCCTGAATTAGATAGAGAATACTTTGATGAGAACAACTACGTTGCCTGGACGAGCACTCCCGATTTGAATGAATCGAACAATGCTGTTCTACTGGCATTCGGGCAGTTCTATCCTGAAATTAAAACGAATAAATTCGGGGCTGTCTGCGTCAGAGGAAATGCTCTGCCTGAAAGTGAATTTTCAGCTTTTACTGTAAACGGAGATGAAATCGTCAAAGATTTAACCACAGAACTTTACTGGCAGAAAACTTACGTAACCGAAAAAACATGGCCGGAACTTCTTGAATACTGCGAAAATCTTGAATACGGCGGTTTCAGTGACTGGAGAATGCCGAATATCAGCGAATTACGTTCCCTCATAAATTATGAAAAGTCCTATCCTGCTTCGGATTTTCCTGATATGCCGTCTGATTGGCTTATTTCCTCCACCACTCACTTTTCTGCAGATACGGTGGAAGGAGTTCTTTTCGAAACAGGTCTCGAATCCGGATTATATAAATCCGGTTCCGCAGGGCGCGCCCGCTGTGTCCGCTCCGATCTGTGCTATGAAGGTGAATTTCTGTTCGGGAAAAACTGTGTCGCAAGCCCGTGCAAGGCAAATTCGTGCGAAACAGAACATTCTGACGGGATCTGCACTCCGCTAAACCTTGACGATTTTTCATGCGGTTGCGACGAAGGATACAGCTGGAACGGTTCAAAGTGCATAAACAATCCGTGTTTCGACAACCAATGTTCTGCAATCGAACACTCTGACGGAATCTGCACTCCGCTGAATGATACGGAATTTGCTTGCGGCTGTGCTGACGGCTATTTCTGGAAAGGTTCGAGATGCATGACAAAACACGCTTTCGGCAATATCTGCACCGGTCAGAACAAGTGCTATAACGATTCGGAAGAAATGTATTGCCCTGCGAACGGAGAAGATTTCTTTGGACAGGATGCTCAGTATGCGGCAAAAGGAAGATGCACTCCTCAGAGTTTTACTGACGATGCCCCTGACAGCAACCATCCTGAAGAAATTATCGTCATTGACAACAACACAGGTCTTATGTGGCAGAAAAATATTTCTGATCTAAAACCTGACTGGTATCATGCAGTAGTGTATTGCTCCGATTTGGAATATGCCGGATACAGCGACTGGAGACTGCCTAAACCTGAAGAATTTTTGTCAATAGCTGATCTTAAAAACACCGATCCTTCGATTTTCACATACCCTGGACCGGGTTATTTCTCGCCGTGGACATCCGCATCAGTTATCCAATCAATAGGCGATGCATTTATAATGGATTTCTCCAGTATGACTACTAATATGGCTTACACCAGCAAAGAAAATGCAGGTTTTGATGTTGTTTGTGTCAGAGGAAACATTCTTCCGAAGAGCCGGTTTGTCGTTTCGAGAGAAAACGGTTACGAAATTGTCACGGATACGGTAAGCGGACTTATCTGGCAGAAAACATCCCTCGGTTGGCAAACATGGAAAGATGCTCTTGCATACTGCGAAAATTCTGAATATGCCGGATTCACAGACTGGAGAGTTCCGAATCTCAAAGAAGCATTCACACTTGCGGATTTTACCAAAACAAGCGGTATCGCTACAAACTTCCCTGATATGTCTAATATTACTTTATGGACATCCAACACGATAGAGGACAATGTTCAAAGTGCTTATATTCTGGATTTTGATTATGGAATAGGCGGCGGCTATGAAAAAACCAATTATCAGTCTGTCCTCTGCGTCAGATAGCACCGTTTTACGGTAAACCTGCCGCGAGGCGTCTGTTTCCAGAACGTGGATTTTCCAAAAAAATTGAATATAGTTTCACGTTTTTGATTTTTGCAGGCGGAAAATTTTGTTGAAATGATTCATTTAGTCAGAGAAAAGCTCAATATTTCAGGCAGTTTGATTGTTCCGGATGCAGAAGATCTCCATTATCTGGTAAAGGTTCGCAGGATCCGCAGCGGAGAAAAGGTTTCCTTTGCCTCTGCAGGAGATGTTTTCGAAACCGAATGCGTTCTGTCAGGCAAAGATGCCGCATTCAAAATCACAAATAAATACAGTGAGTTGCAGGATAAGCCGAAACTTTTTGCAGCCTTGGCTTCTGCCGATATTTCGGCTCTTGAAGAGTGCCTGCGCAACGGAGTCGAAGCGGGTGCGGACGCCTTTTTCATCTTTAGGAGCGACTATTCCAATACCGATATGAAACTTATCGAAAAAAAGATGCCGCGCCTCAAAACCATCGTCGCTTCGGCGGCTTCGCAGTCTCGCCGGACAATGCTTCCCGAAATAACTTTGAAAACTATGGAAGAGCTTGCGGACACGGATTGCGAGCACATCGCGCTTCATCCGTATTCGCCAATAAATTTAATCAGTTATGACTGCGAGAACAAAAAAGACAAAATGCTCTGGATCGGTGCCGAAGGAGGATTTTCTGAAAAAGAGACCGCCTTTTTCGAGGGGAAAAATTTCAAGATGTTTTCACTTAGAACTCCGATACTCAGAATGGAAAATGCCGTGACAGCAACACTCGCTTTCGTCAGAAACCTGATAAATCTGCATGGAGATTAAAATGATCGAAAGAATAAAAAATGCCGATTTGAAAGAGCTTGAAAAAATCGCTGTTGAAACTCGAAGAAAGATGGTAGAAACAGTCTCGAAAAGAGGCGGACACCTCGCTTCATCGCTCGGAACAGTCGAACTTACGATCGCACTGCTCAAAGTTTTCGATCTTCCGAAAGACAAAGTCATCTGGGATGTAGGGCATCAGTCTTACGCATACAAAATGCTTACCGATAGAAGTGAAAATTTCGACACTCTCAGGACTTTAGGCGGCATTTCGGGTTTCCCGAAAATTTCGGAATCAAAATACGACTTTTTCGGCACGGGTCACGGCGGGACCTCGATTTCAGCCGGGCTCGGAATGCGCGAAGCCATGCGGATGAAAAGCGACGGTTCGAAAGTTATTTCTGTTATCGGCGACGGCGCAATAACGAGCGGTCTGGCTCTTGAAGCGATGAACAACGTCGACCGCTTCGGCAGAAACACGATAACGATTTTAAACGACAACGACATGTTCATTTCGACTTCTGTCGGCGCTCTTTCAAAGTGGTTCAGCCGCAAACTTTCGGGGCAGAAATACTCATCGGCCAGAACCGAAATAAAGCAGCTCATTTCAAAGCTGCCGCCAATTTTCCACGGCGATAAAATAGTTGAAATTATTAGAAAAACCATAAATTCATCAAAGTCACTGCTCACTCCGGGAATCCTTTTCGAAGGCTTCGGATACCAGTATGTCGGTCCTGTCGACGGCCACAATATCGGTGAACTTGTCGAAACATTGCAGGATTTGAAGCACAACAACGAGCCTGTACTTCTGCACATCCATACAGTGAAAGGAAAAGGCTACAGATTTGCCGAAGAAAATCCCAGGAAATTCCACGGAATAGCTCCTTTCGACATCAAAACAGGCGAAATTAAAAAACCGTCGTCACCGTCTTTCACGGCATATCTTGCAGACTATCTGCCGCCTCTTTTCAAGCGGCATTCCAATCTGGTAGCGATAACTGCCGCGATGCCTGACGGAACCGGGCTCTGGAAACTTCAGGAAACTTTTCCGTCAAGAGTTTACGATGTCGGAATGTCTGAAGGGCACGCCGTGACATTCGCTTCGGGACTTGCCGCCGGAGGCTTACGCCCGATCGTTGCGATATACTCTACATTTTTACAGCGCGCTTTTGACAACATCGTCCATGATGCCGCACTCCAGAATCTGCCGGTCATTTTCCTTGTCGACAGAGCCGGTCTTGTCGGTGAAGACGGCGCGACGCACCACGGACTTTTCGACCTCGCTTACTTCAGAATGATACCGAATATGACTGTTATGGCGCCGCGTGACGAATCGGAAATGGCCAGGATGATAGAATTTTCGCTGACCCTGCGTTCACCGGTTGCGATCCGCTATCCGAGAGGAAGCGGTCTCGGAAAACGCGCCTCGAACAGACTCACTCCGCTTAAAACCTGCACGGGAGAGCTGATGAAAAGCGGAAAAAATAAAATAATGATCGTCGGAACAGGAATAACGACCGTTTTCGCGCTCGAAGCAGCTGAAAAACTCGAAAAATCGGGTATTTCACCGTTTGTTTACGACCTGAAATTCGTAAAACCTCTGCCGGCAGAACTTTTCGAACTGATTGACAAACACGGAATAAAGCAGATCGTAACAGTCGAAGACGGCATTGCGGCAGGCGGCGCGGGATCTGCAATACTTGAAAAACTGAGTGAACTCAAAATGAACATTCCCTGCACGATTCTCGGCATCAAAGACACTTTTTCGACTCACGGCACACAGAAAGAGTTGAGAAGGATCGAAGGCATTGACGCGGAGAGCATAGTGAAGGCAGTAATTTCACTATCCTGAAATTATTGACAAAAAAAATGGAGAATATTTATTGCTAACAGAATCAAGTTTGGTTTTTATAAGGAGAAAAAAATGAAAAAACTGCTTATTGCACTTGCACTGGTTTTCGCGGTTTCCGCTCTTTTCGGCGAAAAACCGAAATTTGAGGTCATCAAACCTGCAAAAACTGTCACCGTAAAAAACATGCCCGCTTTTGTAGAGCAGAAACTTCCGGCCATGATATCGCTCAAAAGCCCGCTTTTCAAAGGTACGATTCAAAATTCGAACACGATTTCAGGAACTTCTATACACAGAGTTTCATGGAATTACAACGGTATCCCGGTCGTCGGCAAGTTCACCGTCATCAAAGAGAAAGACGGAAAAGTTGTAGACATAATCAACGGTTTGAACGATTTCTCACTCAACACGAAACCGGCTCTGACAGCTGAAAAAGCGGCACTTTCGCTTGCAAAGAAACAGTTCGGAGATTCGATAAAAAATCCCGATTTCATCTCAAAACTCGTAATAATCGAAGACAGAGACACTTACAAACTTGCATACCGCGTCCGCTTCCGCCCGATGAACCCGCTTGACGGCAGATTTTTCTTCATCGATGCAGATAACGGAAGAGTTTTGCGCACCGGAAATCTTATAAAATATGCTACAAACAAAACAAAAGTTTTCAAAACAAATCCGGTCCGCACTCCGGATCCTGTCGAGATAGAACTTCCGTGGGTCGCAGACGATGTTGAAGGAAAACTTTCGGCGGCAGCCGACGAAAAAGGTCTCCGCAGGATCATCGCTGCAAACTGTCCCGATGAAGGGGAAACTTTCGAATATTATGATCAGCAGTACCCGCGCTGCACAGTAAAACAGCTTGCAAACAAAGAAGAAAACGGCAGTTTCATTTACGAAGACTGGACTAAAGGCGTCGGCTACAAATTTGATGCTGAAGACATCTACCCGGAAATTGCGCTTTACTACCACATGAACAAAATCTACGACTACCTTGCAGGACTCGGTCTCAAAGAATACACCGAACTTCCGAACCACGAAGGAATCAATCCGATCATGGGAGTTGCAAACTTCCAGATGATGGCTTACAGCGGATACAACAGCGTAAAGCTCCAGCCGATGGACAACGCTTTCTTCAGTGCATACGATCCCTATTTCTCTGAAATGTTCTACGGCGACTTTGAATACAATCAGAGCGATGCCCTTGTTTTCGGCCAGGGAACCAAAGCCGATTTCGCCTATGACGGCGACGTAATCTATCACGAATTCGGTCACGGCGTTGTTGACGGCATTGCAAAATTCGTTTACCTGGGCTGGCCCGACAAATACGGTTTTTCCAACGAAATCATGGGAATGAACGAAGGTATGGCCGATGTATTCTCGTTCATAATCACCGAAGATCCGTGTCTTGCGGAATATGTTGCCAAAGGCACCGGCGCCACCGACAAAATCGACGGATTCAGCTGTCTCAGAAAAGCGGAAAACGAAAACCGCGTCAGCGAAGATTTCAACGGCGAGGCTCACAACGACGGTCTTCCGCTTGTCGGAGCACACTGGGAAATTTATAAGAAAATGCTCGAAAACGGCTTGACCAAAGACGATTTTGCACGTCTTTTCCTCACTGCCCTTCTCTCTGTTCCGAACAGCGAAATCGGATACAAGGAATGGGGCGAACTTATAGTCAAAGCGGCGGAAGAAGGCGCAGCGGCAGCACTTAAAGACGATATCAGACAAATTCTCACCGACAGAAATTACTTTGAAGAAATCCGTGCAAGAGACATCACCAAAAAAGCGGAATACTTCTACTTCGGCGGTGTCGGCGAACCGATGTACGGTCTTGAGTCGACAAATACGGTCTTCATTGAAGACAAAGACGGTGATATACTGGAAATAGCTCCGATGTATGTCCAGCTTTACTACGACGTTCCCGAATGTGTCGACACTCTTACCGTTACCGGTATGCCCTACGGTGAAAACTCCACCAGGCTGAATCCCGAATTTATGGTTTTTGTCCGTGAAGGCCAGCCTGTTATCTGGAAACACATCAAAGACGATATGAGTTCCGCGGCATATGACAAAATCGTTGAAAGCAAAGACAACGGCACCTGGACTTTCACAAATCTCGAACCGGGCAAAAGATACTATTTCCACTTCATAAACAGAAAATATTCCGGACTTTTGGCTTATCCGAAAGTAAAAGCATCGTGGAATTCCGACGAAGAATGCACTCCGACCGAACCTGAACCGGAAGAAAACGATGAAGACGTCATCGTCATCCCGGATGAAGAAACAACCGATTCCGGCGAAGAAACCGTCACCGAAAACGACGATGAAGCTGCAGACGAAGATATTTACAGCGATGACGAACCTGAAGAACCGGAAAAAGAAAAAAGCAAAAAAAGCAGCGGCTGTTCAATGACCGTTTTCTAATGGATTTTCTGCAGGAAAATATCGGTTCAGGGCTTTATTCAGCCTGTCAGTATGCATTTTTGAAAGACGGACACCTTTCATGCGGATGCAGCGGAACATTCGATTTTGACTCTACCGAAAAAATCAATGATTGTACTCAGTTTGACTTAGCTTCGCTCACGAAGGCGATTGTCACGGTTCCGGTTTTCTACAGCCTTTTTTCATCAAAAGAACTTTCACCTGATGAAAAAATTTCCCGTTTCTTCAAAGATTTTAGAAGCGATATAACAATTTCGGAACTCCTGAGCCACACTTCCGGTTTTCCTGCATGGCTTCCGTTTTACGAACTTGTTTCTGCGGAAAAATCTTTGGAAGAAAGAAAAAAAGAGGTCGAAAAAATCATTTTTCAGCACGGAACAGCTGACAAAACAAAGTGTTACAGCGATCTCAACTATCTTCTGCTCGGATTCATTCTTGAAAAGACATTCAGTCAACTGCTTGACAAGATTTTCGAAAACTTCAAAAAATTCAACCATTTGGACTGTGATCTCACATACAGCCCGCAGGAAAAGACTCCGAAAACGGCTTTCTCGAAAATGCGCAATGCCTTTCCTGAAAGAGAAGTCGAAGACGAAAACTGCCGGTTCCTTGGCGGAAAAACAGGTCATGCGGGGCTTTTCGGAAGCGCCGTTGATGTCGTTCTCTATTTCGACAGTCTGCTGAAAACACCGTGGTTTCTGCCGGCTGCGCAAAAAACCGGCTTTGCAGGTTTCGACCGGCCGGAAGGAGATGATTCAAACTACGGCAAATCGGCAAAAAGCAGATATATAGGACATCTGGGATTCACCGGAACGGCTTTTCTCGTCGATCCCGAAACAAAAACGATCGCGGCGCTTCTCACAAATTCGACCCATCCGGATCCCGACAAATCCGAAAGAAAAGAGCGGATAAAAAGAGTGAGACAGAATTTTTTTGACAGCGTGTTCTGCTGACCGCTACGACCGCAGCCGTTCCGTGAAATAAAAAAACAGCTCTTGATTTTGATTTTTTTGAGGCTACAATTATTAGTTTTTCGTGCTTTGAAAAATGTGCCGATTTTATTGGTTGTTTTTCCAAGGCATTGTTTTTGCTTTGATTTTTAGTTTTTTGTTTTGATATTTTTTTGGAGGTGAAAAATGCCTGTTTTCAGGAAAACACTTACTCTTCTTTTATCAATCTGCCTTTTTTCAGTTCTTTTTGCAGATCAGGAGCAGCCTGTTCTCGGCAAACTTATCGAAAGAAACGGACTTCTTTACGATACTTTTTACTACCACATGAGCGGCGAACCGCAGTATCTGCTGCAGAAATACGACGAGATCGCGATTCCGCACTCCGTTGATCTGAACTCTCTGCGCGGTCTTGAATTCAACGGCATCAAAATCACCGATATGATTACGGATGTCACTTTCGATTATCATAATTTCAGAGCTTTCAAAATAAACCTTGACGAGTTTGACCGCAGCAACTGGTTCCAGGTACGCAATATCCTTGCGAAAAACGGTATCAAGGCATGGCCGGTCCTCACTTATCACGCTGCAGATGCCCCGATCGTTCTTGACGGAAGTATGAACCTTGAATTTCCGAAATATTCTACCAAAGAAGAACAGGAAGAAACTCTTAAGGTTTTCGGGCTCGAAATTATCGAAATCATTGACGAAGAGACCAATTATTACAAAGTTCAGCTTCCTGCCGGTACAGATCCTTTCGCTATTGCAAACGCCCTTTACACGAGAGGACTTGTCCGCTGGGCTCAGCCGAACTGGCTGTGGCACTTCGTTCCGATGTCTACGACCCCGAATGATCCCTATTTTTCACAGCAGTGGCATTTGACCCAGATCAATGCACCGACTGCATGGGACACGGAAACAGGTGAAAACAAAGATGTCAGGATCGCAATCGTCGATACAGGTGTCGACTTGAATCATCCTGACCTCAATGTCCTTTCAAATCTCGGCAAAGACTATCTCGGCAACCTTGGCGGTGCACCGAATATTCCAACCTACGGCGGCAACAACCAGGGCGGCAACGATCACGAAGGTACCCCGCACGGAACGGCTTGCGCAGGTCTTGCTGCGGCAAAGACAAACAACGGTCAGGGTGTTTCTGCTTCATGCTGGGGCTGCCCGATCATTCCGATAAGACTTATTGCCGATGCCGGATATAGCGGATACACACGTCCTGAAGACAACTACAACGCCATGAAATACGCAGTTGACAACGGTGCATGGGTCGTCAGCAACAGCTGGGGAATGCAGGACTGTCAGACTGACAACTACGGAATCTGCAAAAAGTGTCTCAACGTTCAGGCAGACAACAACAGCTCGAAAGGGGTAGAGTACGGCCGCACAAACGGCAGAAACGGCAAAGGAACTCTTTTCCTGTGGGCAGCAGGCAACTCGCACTGCGACACCAGCATGAACAGCTTCCTTAAAAATGACAACAACCTTCTGACTGTCAGCGCACTCAGTTCGTCAGGTTCCATGGAAAGTTACTCTAATTACGGCGTGGCAATTGATATTGCGGCAGGCGCAGGCAAAAGCACGACAGATATTCAGGGCAACACTTACGGCTACGCATGTGACGCTTACAACAATTACGGACAGCAATTATGCCTCGGAAGCCTTGACAACGGCGTGGGAAACTACACAAGCGGATTCAGCGGAACAAGCGCGGCAACTCCTGTTGCGGCAGGCGCTGTTGCCCTTATGCTTGCGGCAAACCCGGATCTTACTTTCTCAGGAGCAATGAACTGCGTCAAATCGTCGGCTTACAAGCCTTCCACAAACTGCAGCGAAGGAGGCTGGACAACACAGAGCGATGATCATATCGCAGGCGGATCAGCACAACATTCCCCGTGCTTCGGCTTCGGTATAGTTGACACCAACGCAATGGTTGTCGGCGCAAAGAACGGCACATGCGGCGCATGTATCGCAACAGCATCGGTTGACGGCTGCTACAGCAACTACTCCGACAGAGACGACGACTGCGACGGAACAGTCGACAACGACTGCGCAAACGGCGGAAACGGAAGAGCCGGAGACGCCTGCACATCGGCTTCGGACTGCATCAACACGGCTGCAAATCCGAAATGTATCACCGATGAAGGCTGGACCGGCGGCTACTGCTCGGCAGAATGCACAAAAAATTCAGACTGCTACAACGGAACAAGCAAAGTTGAATGTTACCAGGGACAGTGCATCGCAAAATGCAACTACAACGAAACCCGTCAGGGATATGCCTGCATTTCAAACAAAATCCTTCCGAAAGGAACCGAAACTGTTGCCAACTGCGGAAACGGACTCAAGGAAGAAGGCGAGAAATGCGACGGCGGCTACAAATCCTGCAAATCCATCGATGACCGTTTCACCGGAGGATACGCTAACTGCAATGAAACCTGCAACGGTTACGACACAAGCACATGCGAAGGCGGCGGCGGAGTCCTCTGCGGCAACAGCAACGTAGACCCCGGCGAAATCTGCGACGGAGATACAATCCAGTGCAAAATGCTTGCGGGCGCACCTGAAAACGGAACAGCAAAATGTACGGCAGACTGCCTTGGATGGGACAAATCAGGCTGCTACTCCAGCGGAAATAACAACAACGATAACGATAACGACAATAACAATAATAACGGCAATAACAACAACGGCGACAACAATAACGGCAGCAGTTCGGACAACGGCAGCAGCAGCGATAAAGCAAACTGCGGAAACGGTTTCCTCGATGACGGCGAACAGTGCGATGACGGAAACAGAATGGACGGCGACGGATGCTCGAAATACTGCATGAAGGAAACGGGTAATAAAAAATCCGGATCTTCGGGCTGCTCGGTAACGGTATTCTAAGTTTGATACTTTTTCTTTATTCAATAAAATCAACAACTTAATTAAGAGGTCAGAATGAAATTCAAGAAATCCTATCTTATCGTTTTCGCTGTTCTTTTGATTTTTGCAGCGTGTTCGGAAAGCAAAAAAACGGAAGAACCGGATAACGACGCAGACGAAATCAGAACAGATCAGGATGCAGCCGAAGAGGAAATACTGTCTGACGAAGGAATCTTACCGGATGAAGATCAGCCGGAAGAAGAAACGATTCCCGACGAAGACAACACGGAAGTACCCGATGAAAGGGCAAAAAGCCCAGATTTTGAAGATCTGGAATGCGGAACTTCTTTCGGCGACTATGCCTGCGACTTCACGCTGCCGACAGATTCCGGAGACTGGAATTTCGCAGAAAACTACTCAAAAGACGAAAACTATCTTCTTGTGTTCTACCGCGGAATGAACTCGACAAGTAAAAAAATCTGGTCAACGCAGCTTTACAATCTGTTCGACAAATCTCCGGAAAATATCCGTTACTTCTTCATTGTCGATACCGACAAAGCCGAAACTGCCGAAGAAAAGGCCCAAATCATAAAAGATTCCGTCAAAGAGGCCTACGAAGTGACTGGAAACGGCAATGTTTTCAAAAAAATATACATTGTGAAAAAGCCTGCTTCAAAAACAGATTCGTGGATAACCGCTCTTCTGGACAACAACAAATCGGAATTTTTCTTCGGAATAGACCGCTTCCGCAGAATCAGGCGCGGCGGCTCGTTTTCGAGCTGGAATTCAAACACTCTTCCGCCGGAATTCGACAACCTTTACAAAGAGGCGGAATATTACGATTACGAGAAAAGAATATCTGATTTTATTGAAGAAAATTCCAAAAACTCAAAAACTTTCAAAGGTCTGGAGAGTGTTCCCTTTGCCGAAGAAGGCTGGACAAAAAACCTCGATTTTTCAATAAATTTTGAAGGACTTTCCGAAAACGGCGAGCTCTACATTTCGCTGGAACAGCTTTGTGATGATCCGAAAAAATGCGAATGGGACCGTCTGGAAAGGCTTTTCCTCTGCGACGAAACCGGTGAAAAATGCGAAACAGAGATCGGCCGCTGGATCACGACTTACGGCAGAAGCGGAAAGTGGCTCACCGACATTACGCCGCTGAAACCGATGTTTGAAAAAGAAGGAAAATACAATTTCAGATTTACTGTCGACGGCGACTACTATGTCAACAATCTCGATTTTGTTTTTATCAAAAAAGATATTCCGGCAGACACCCTGGAACCTCTTTTCAACCAGCGGGAACAGTTTGACGAAAACTACAATTCGCATTTTGAGCCGATGAAAATCGAAATATCGGGAGACGCTAAAAAAGCTAAGATCGTGGCTTTCATAACCGGTCACGGCAACGGCTCCGAGCAGGCAAACTGCGCCGAATTCTGTCAGTTTGAATCGGTTTTCACTGTGAACGGAACCGATTTTACAATCGACTTCAAAAAAGCAGGTACGGCTGACGGCTGCTTTGAAAAAGTAACTGAAGGCGTTGTTCCCAACCAGTACGGCTCATGGCCTTACGGACGCGCAGGATGGTGCCCCGGCGAAGATGTAAAACTGATAGAAATAGACGTTACGGAAGCACTCGTAAGCGGTGAAAACACTTTTTCATACGCAGGATATCTCGACGGCAAGATATATGAGCCGGTAGTTACCGACGAAAGCGGCTACAGAGCCGAAATTTATCTCACAAGTTATCTCGCGATTTATTAGAAAAGATCCGATACGAACCGGAAGACATCCGAAATCAAAGAATAAAAACCCGAATTGTCATCAATCGAAGAAACGGTGCAACCTGAAGTTGCCGCCTGCTCGCTTGCCTCGGCCGCATTCTCACCGTTGCAGATATAATAGCTGGTTTTAACTTCACTTTCGTCAAGGACACCGTTTCTGTCGGTATCGATTCCGCTCAGGAATTTTTTACCGCCGTTTTCACAGTTGTCTCCGGCAGGCTCGTCAACCGCACTGAGGAGAGAATCGTAACCGTCGGCACCGGTTTCGCCTTTTTCGCCGGCTTCACCTCTGTCGCCCTGTTCACCTTTATCGCCCTGGGCTCCGGTTTTACCGTCATTTCCGTCCTTTCCGTCTGTTCCTGCGATTCCCTGCTTGCCTTTTTCACCTTGTCCGCCCTGCGGGCTTTCGCCGTTGCAGACATATTTCACCGTGATTTCCGAACCTTCAACTATTCCGTTTCCGTCAGAATCGAAACGAGTCTCGACTTTCAAACCGCCGGCAGCGCAGTTTTCACCCTCAGGCTCATCGGTTACGACAAATTCCGACGCCTTTCCGTCAGCGCCTTTATCACCGTCATCCGCTTCGCCGTCTTCCAACGAATAGCTGCCGTTAGTCCCTTTTGATCCGTAGCAAAGCACCGTCTCAACCGCTTCTCCGTCAGCAAGACCGTCGGAATTGCAGTCAATGCCTCTTGAAATCAAAACACCAAGCCTTTTCGTCGAACCGGTTGTACATTCGGGATATGTATTAGAAGGAGCTGTGACAGTTACTATGACATCACATCCGTCTTCCCCTTTGCAGATGTATGCACTGGAATCTATGTCGTCCACACCTTCCTCAAGTGCACCGTCAGAATTGAGATCTTCGCCCGTTAAAACAAGCGTTCCGCCGTTCGGACAATGCGCATCCCCGGAAGAAACCGGAGTCGTGTAAACCATCATGGCTGCCGAAAGAGGCGTGAAACCGAACAGCAGGAACAAAAGAAATATTTTTTTCATGGCCGTCTCCTATCTGCGGACGAATTTTGTCGCAAAGAAAGCACAAAACGCTGAAATTACCGCAAAAACAGCATAAATCCAGTCAAAATCACCGTCAACCGATGTCATTGCGCAGCCTGTCGAAGAAGATGAAAGTCCCGCTTCTCCCGCATCACGTCCGTTGCAGACATAATAAACGCTTTCCGGATCGATTTCATCTTCGTCAAGCACACCGTTGCCGTTCACATCAAGTCCGACTTCGATTTTTTTGCCGCCGGCAGCGCAGTTTCCCCCTTTCGGTTCGTCAACGACCGAAACAAGAGAAGTTGAACCGTTTTTGCCTGTTTCTCCCTGTTCTCCCTGTTCGCCCTGCTCGCCCTGATCTCCTTTCTGACCAGGATCGCCTTTTTCGCCGTCTTTTCCGTCGGCACCGTCTTTTCCGTTTACACCGGCGTCACCCTGCTCACCCCTGTCGCCAGGTTCGCCTGTGTGTCCGTTTTTGCCGTTGCAGACATACTGCGTGCTCGTTACTTCCTCTTCATCAAGTTCCCCGTTGCCATCATTATCGATACCGACTTCGATTTTTATACCGCCGTTATCCTTGCAGTTCGAGTTCTGGTCTTTCGGCTCGTCGGAAACTTTTGCAAGCGCATTTTTGCCGTTATCGCCTCTGCCGCCGTTGCAGGCATATCTGGTCTGGGCAGCAATTATTTCATTGTCATCGAGCGTGCCGTTTTTGGGATTGTCATCGAATCCGACTTCGATCCTGATTCCGCCGTTCTCGCAGTTCGATCCTGCCGGTTCCTCTGAAGTTTTCGAAAGCACGCTTTTTCCGTCGGCGCCGTTGCAGACATAACTTTCATCCGAACCGATTGTGATTTTTATTCCGCCTGCCGCACATGAAGAACCGGCATCAGTTATCGAAACAGCCGGTGCTGAACCGGTGTCTCCCTTATCGCCGTTGCAGACATACTGCGTTTTTTCAGGATCGATTTCTCCCTGATCGAGATTCCCGTCTCCGCTGGTGTCCTCGCCGATTTCGATTCTGACTCCGCCGTTCGCACAATTTTCACCTTCGGGCTCTTCGCTGACATTTACCAGCATGTCATAAGCTGAAAGAACCGTGATAAACAAAAAACTCAAGAAAATAATAAAAACTTTTTTCATGATACTCCTCTAAATAACCAAAAACAAAAAGAACCACCTATCATCTTTAAATCGGAGAAAAATTCAAGTTTAGAACGCTTTTGCCCGAAACAATATTTTTTCTGCATTTTTTTGTTGAAAAAAAACTTTTTCGTACTAAAATACCTACCGCGTTTGAGTTAATTTGGCATTTAATTCTATATTTTTTGGAGGTTCAAGATGAAGAAAATGTCTTTCGCAGTATTACTTGCAGCACTTTTCTTTTTGGTATCATGCGGTGATGAGCCCATTTCTCCCGTTGTTAACGACAAAGACACTCCCACCGAAGATTCCGATGTCAATGACGAAGACACCGCCGATGTTCCTGATACGGCATCAGATGCCGACACTGACACGGACATCAATACCGATACCGATACCGACACCGGCGATCCGGCTGAAGCAGGATGTGCAAATGACAATCTTGGCAAACAGTGCACGACAGACGGTGAATGCGGCGCATGCATGATCTGCGTTACAGGCGGAAAATGTGTAAAAGGCTGCACAAAAGATGAAGACTGTGTAATGACCGGAACAAAATGCAACACGAAACTTGCACGTTGTGTAAGCGTTTTCGCTTCCAACAAAGCATGTTCCGAGGCAAGCTGCCCGACAGGATGCTGCTATGCTGAAAAAGGTCTTACCGGCCTTAAATGCGCTACCGGCGCCAATGCAACAGCTGCAAACTGCGGACTTTGCGCTCAGGGCGAAATTTATTCTCCCGAAGATTCAAAATGCATCAAGGCAGTATGCTCGACAACAACAGATGACTGTCCGACACTCAACAGCGGCGCAACCAATCCTCCGTCAAAATGCTACGAGTGCAAAACAGGCGAATATGTCTGCAAAGCAAAAACCTCGACAAGCGGATGCTCGGCAGGCGCTGTTATCAATGCTGCACAGTGTGTTCCGGCAGGCCAGCAGTGTGTTGAAGGCGTAAGCGAATGCTGCTCCGGTATGCCGTGTGTTCAGGGTTACTGCTACTAATCAAATCCGGATCAATTCTTAATTTTCCCGATTTTTTCTGTTTTTTCTTGAAATAAACTCTTATATCGTTAGATTGACGCGGTTTTTTTAAAGGAGTTTTTTATGTACAGTTTACTTATTTCTTTAGGTATCGGCCTTGTTGTCGGCCTGATTATCGGCTTTTTGGGGTATATCGGACTCGGAATTTTTCTCGGTCTTTTCGCTTTTTTTGCGGCTTTTATCTTTTTCCAGAGATTTTTTTCAAAAAAACTGCAGGCAATTTTCATGGCGGCAAATTTCGAAATCCAGAAACAGCATTTTGACAAGGCAATCGAGGCTTTGAAGGAAGGCTACCGCTACAACAAATACGCTTTTCTGGTTCAGGCACAGATCGATACTCAGATCGGTATAATCCTCTATTCGCAGAAAAAATTCGGAGAAGCATACAAATATCTCAAGAACTCGAATCCGCGCATAATGATGGGTTATCTGATGTATATAATCGGCTGTATCAAGAACAAAAACACCGAAAACATCGACAAGAACATCGATCTGCTCATCCGCTTCAACAAAAAGGATCCGTTTGTATATTCCGCAATCGCATATATTTATGAGGAAGAGCTCGACAACCGCGACAAAGCTCTCGAGACTTTGACAAAAGCAGCGAAAATCATGCCCGACAACCCTAAAATCAAGGAACATCTTCTTGCTTTCCAGAACAACAAGGAGTTCAAAATGGAAAAATACGGAGAGCAGTGGTACCAGCTCATGCTTGACAGAAAAGGGCTTGCCAAGCTTCAGAACAAAATGATAAAGAACCAGCAGAAAAGCATGGGCGTCAGAAATTTCGCACGATAACTTGTTAATTTTATTATGAATATTTCAATTTTAGAAAAACGCGGCATAAATCCGAAAATTGCAGGATCTCTCCAGAAAGAGCCTGAACTTCTCGAATTTTCGCTGAAAATCCTCGAAAAAGCCGACCTCAATGCAAACTCGTTCAAAAACTTTGTCCGATACACCCGCGAGATCGGACTGCGTGAAGGCAAACCGTTTGATGAAATATTCGAAAATGCAGGGCTGTTCAAAATTCTTGATGACCCGGCTGTTTCGGAAAAAACGAAAGGCGAAGAGCTTATGACAAAGCTTTACAACCTGCGATATCCTTTCTGGAGCAGAAAGCAGGCAAATTTCACAAAACTGAAGAACAAATTCTGTGCCGCAACCGGAGGAGAAATCACTTTCCCCGATTTTGCGGAGGGAAACAGCTTCAAGATTTCTTTCACGATAAAAAACGACGCCGATATCGAAAAAATCGAAAGGACAATCGCTTCAGCACTGCCGCTTCTCAAGGAATCACTTAAAGAAATCAAGGAAAATTCATAATAGGAGACTAAAATGGAAGATTGCAAAGGTTATGTTCAGGTCTACACCGGCAACGGAAAAGGAAAAACGACGGCTGCTTTCGGACTTGCGCTGAGAGCCGCTATGTCTGGCAAAAAAGTTTTCATCGGCCAGTTTGTCAAAGGGATGCCCTACAGCGAACTCAAAGTGCCTGAGTTTATAAAAAATATTGAAATAAAACAGTACGGCGCAGACTGCTTCATCGTCAAAGCTCCGACAGAACACGATATCAAAATCGCGAAAGACGGACTTGTCGAAATGAGAGAAATCCTCAAAGCCGGCAAGCACGATGTCGTCATCATGGACGAAGCGAATATCGCCCTTTTCTACAAACTTTTCTCTGTCGAAGAGCTTATCGAAGCAGTCAGAAACCGCGCTGAAAACGTTGAAGTCGTCATCACCGGCAGATACGCTCCGCAGGAAATCATCGATTTCGCCGATCTCGTAACCGAAATGAAAGAGATCAAACACTACTACACGAAAGGCGTCGAAGCGCGTACCGGAATCGAAAAATAACCTGAAATTCATCGCAATAAAATTCTTCGGATAATGAAATTTCTTAAAATACCGGAACAAAATCTCCAAAACTCTTGACTTGAAGCGCTTTCGGACTAAAATTTTTCGTTTTTTAGGAGTATGCTATGGAAAAGGAAAAGACTAACAATTTAAAAACAATAAGAGAACAAAGGCTTATAAGCAAAACCGAACTTGCCAGAGAAGCCGAAATTTCGCTCGTAACTCTCGACAGAATAGAAAGAGGCTATGACTGCCGCCTTTCGACAAAAAGAAAGATTATCGAGGCATTGGGTCTCACTTTCGATGAAAAAGATGAAGTTTTTCCTGAAGAAAAATAACAAAACAACGGAGATTAAAATGAAAAGATTTCAGTTCACAGGTTTGATTTTCACACTTTTCCTTGCGTTTTTTACGGTTTCATGCGCCGGTTCAAAAGGCGAAGCTGAAAAAACGATAGATTCTTATGTTGAGCTTCTCAAAGCGAAAAATTTCGCAAAAGCATGGGAAATGCTTGACCAGGAATCACAGGAAGTTGTCGGCCAGAAAAAGTTCATGGAAGACGCACAGAACATTTCCGGCAACGCGATGTTCCTTAAAAACAAGCCGATAAAGGTCAACGAAGCAGGTGACCGGGCGATCATGGAAACCGAATATACCGGTCAGAAAGTCGCTTTCAACAAGCTTCCTGACGCAAAAATCACATACTATGCAAGCAAAAACAACGGCAAATGGCAGGTAAGACTTCAGGAGAGAATCGACCAGATCAAGGAAGAACAGAAACGCGATTCCATCGAAATTCCCATTGATCCGGAACTTATCGAAACCGCTAAACTTTACAAAGACAAGATCGAAGTCAAGAATCTCCGCAACGGCGAAGTCGGCGACGGTCCTACAGCTCAGTATATGATGGACGCAACGGTTAAAAACAACACCGACAAACCGCTCAGTTATGTCGGCGTTCTCGTAAAATTCATGGACGATGCAGAACAGAAAGTCCTTTTTGAAAAAACTTTCTTCGTAATCTACACCCGCCAGATCGAAGAAATCTACCCGATCCAGCCAGGTGAAGAGAGAAACATCATCATCCCTGGCTACGATGCAGGCGACATCGACGGCAACTGGACAGGCAAACTTCAGTGGGAAGTCAATGCAGTCAAAGTCGCTACTCCGGCTGAGCTCATCAAAATCGAAGATCTGAAACTTCCGAAAAAGAAATAATGACGATAAGCGAAACCGTTTCGTCCCTCATCACAAAAATAGAGAAATTAGACCACGATTTTAACATGTATTTCACGGCTCAGGAGAAAAAAGCTCCGCTTCAGGCCTTGGAAAACATGAAACGCGAGGTAAACCTCCTGATGAAAGGGGCGGCCGATTCACAAAATCTGATTGAAAAAAATCTGGCAACACAGCTTATAAACCGCTTCACGACTTACCGTCAGAAGTGGGAAAGATGCGTCCGTGACATCGAGGAAGGGCGTGCGAAACCGGGCTGCAAATTCTTCGGCTGTGCCGGAAGCAGCGATCTGAGTGATCTGAAATCGGCGGCAAATTCGATCGAAAGAAAAGATGCCGAAGCATTCGCAATGAGCGCGATGATCGATCAGACTGCCAGCAAATTCATAGAGTTAAGCAAAAAATATACGAACAAGGCATACAGTTTCGACGCTGTAGCCGAAATGCTGACCAAGAAAATCGGTGATGTCCGCGAAAAATTCGGAAACAACTTTTCGTTTGATGTCTACTACGAAGACGGCAAAGTCAAAATCAAGCCGGTAAGAAGGTAATTACACCTTAATTTTTGCTGTACTTGTCAACATTGAAGAAACGCTGGACTTTGAATATTTCCGAAGCCATCGCGCCGTCGAATGTGCCTGAGAAAAGAACGTGCTTGTCTGCAAGCATGAGAACTTTCTGGGCCGTTCTTTTTATCGAAAGAAGTTCGTGAGTTACGATGAAATATGTCGTTCCCAGCTGCTCGTTGAGTTTAATGAAAAGCATATCGAGATCACGGGCCGTGACGGGGTCGAGACCTGCCTGAGGCTCGTCGAAAAAAATGATATCGGGGTCCAGAACGAGCGCCCGGGCCAGAGCTCCCCTCTTTTTCATACCGCCCGAAAGCTCCTGCGGAAACTTGTCGCGGTGTTTGTAAAGATTTACCATCGCAAGTTTCTCGTCAGCTATGTCCTGCGCCGTTTTTTTGGAAAAATCGGGATAGTGCATCGTTATGGGAAGCATGATGTTTTCTTCGAGAGTGAGCGAATTGAGAAGCGCCGAATTCTGGTATAATATGCCGATTTTCTTGTAAAAATCCGAATTTTCGGGCATCGGGTGCACTATTTCTTCTTCGTGAAAGAAAATTTTCCCGCTGATCGGGGGATTGAGACCGACAATCGCCTTCATCAAAGTCGATTTGCCGCATCCTGACTCACCGAGAACAATGAAACGCTCCCCTTTTTCAATCTGGAATGTGACATCCTCGAGAATCGTTCCCGCGCCGTAACCTGCGGTGAGATTCTCGGTTCTGAGCATTATTTCCCCGGGCATTGGCTTTTAAGCGACTCCGAAAGGTTGGTGTTGTGACCGTAAGCCTTGTCAAACTGTTTGGAGAACTCGGCAGCAAGTTTTTCCGCTCTTGCCTTGAATGCCTCTTTGTCGCTCCAGGTATTTATCGGATCGAGGATCGAACTTTCGACACCCGGGCAGCTCTTCGGGATCATGACGTGGAAAAGTTTGTCTTCGGTGTATTCCGATTTTTCGAGTTCGCCGCTGATTGCAGCCGAAACGATCGCTCTCGTGATGTTGATGTCCATTCTCCTGCCGGTTCCGTATGCGCCGCCGCTCCAGCCGGTGTTGACAAGGTAGACGTTGACGCCGTGCTTTTCCATCTTTTTGCCGAGAAGCGAGCTGTAATCATCAGGATTTCTCGGCATGAAAGGTGCGCCGAAGAATCTCGAGAAGGTGCTTACAGGTTCTACGATTCCGGTTTCCGTGCCTGCAAGTTTGCTCGTGTAACCCATGAGGAACCAGAGCATAGCCTGCTCTTTCGTGAGTTTTGCGACAGGCGGAAGAACGCCGTTTGCATCGGCGGTGAGGAAAATTATTGTCGAAGGATGCGAGCTTACCGAGCTTTCCTTGATGTTCGAGAGGAATCTCAAAGGATAGCTTGCACGCGAATTTGCCGTGTATCTCTCATCGTCGAAATCGATTTTTCCGTCAGGATAGATCATGCAGTTTTCGATCATCGCACCGTGTTCCATGTAGTCAGCCTCGTGGAAAACCGCGTTGTAGATTTCGGGTTCCTTATCTTTGTTGAGGTTGATGAGCTTGGCGTAGCAGCCGTTCTCGAAATTTGCGATGCCGTTATCGTTCCAGCCGTGCTCGTCATCGCCGATGAGCTTTCTTGCCGGATCTGCCGAAAGTGTCGTTTTCCCCGTTCCGCTAAGTCCGAGCATGAGGGCGCTGACACCGTCTGCACCTTCGTTTGCGCTGCAGTGAAGCGGAAGGATGCCGTATTCGGGCAGATAGTAGTTCATAACGGTGAACATAAGTTTTTTGCAGCTGCCGAGGTATGCCGAGCCGAAGACAATGCCGAGCGAATTCTCGAAATCCATGACGATCGCCATGTCGCTCGATTTGCCGTTCGGAAGCATTCTCAGGCGGTTTCTGTATTTTGCTTCGTCAAGTTTGTCGTAAGGAAGAACCAGAAGCGTGAATTTTTTATCCCAAAGAATGCTTTTTTCGATGTTTTCCGGCACTGCCCTGAACATATTGTCGGCAAAAAGCGACGTGAAAGCTCTGTCAGTGATCGTCCTTATCGGAAGAGCATAACTTGCATCCGCACCGATGACCCTGTCGGTAACAAAAAGGCTGTCTTTTGCTGCAAGTCCGGCAACAGCATCTTCAAAAAGCATATCGAAAGTTTCCTGCGACACAGGAAGATTGTTCGGCGAAGTCCAGTCAACCGTTTTTTCGGTCTTTGAATTTTTGACGATGAATGTGTCCTTCGGGCTTCTGCCGGTCGATTCCGCCGGTGTCCAGACAGCAATTGCGCCTGTTTTTGTTACGAAAACTTTTTCTTTCGTCACAGATTTGTGGATAAGCATCTCCCTTGACGGATTTACAAAAACTTTTTTGTGAGCATCGATAAGCTCTTTAAGACCTGCCTTGAAATTCATAGCACAACTCCTTGAATTTATTTAAAAATAAAATTTCAGAAACTTTCTTCATCGAAAGAGCGGAAATATCTGCCCCGAACCTGGCGGACAGACTAATCGAACGTGTTGTTCGTTCCGGTCCAGATCATGTGGAAGTATTCGCCCATCTTTTCTCCGATAAAGCGCATTGCTTCCATATCGTCGGCATCGAAACGGCTGCTTCCCTTTTTATTGATAAGCTCGAGAACACCGAAAGTGATGTTTGTTTCAACCGATTTTATTGGAACACAGACGATCGAAGTGGTTTCGTAACCGATTTTCTCGCTTATATCCTTGAAGAAACGAGGATCTTTCTGAACGTCGCCGACAGCAATGTAACAGCTGTGTCTTGCAGCAAAGCCTACAAGGCCCTGACCTACGCGGACTTTGATTCCGAGAACAGAATCAGCCTTCGGACCGCGGCATGAAACGAATTCCATATCGGTCGTGCTGAGATCTGATCTTGCAAACGAACCGCTTTCGCAAGGGATATATTTAAGTGCAAGGTCGAGGAAGAAATCGATTCCCTTCTGCTGCGGCATTCCCCACGCATCCATGACTTCGGTGAAAAGATCGGCGAGAAGTTCATCTTTCGGAGTTATCTTGTCTGCGACCCAAGATGATTTTTTCTCTTCAACAAGATCTCTGATGTCTGTTGTGTTCGCCGGATCGACCTCCCTGAGATAAAATTTTCTTCTGGAATCGGTATCTGTAACAACAATCAGACCGTTTTCCTTAACATCGCAAAGGATGTGCTTCATACAGTCAGCAAGCCCTCTGTTCGTGAGCGCCTCTTTGAGCGCCTCCATGTAATCCTGACTTTCCGACATAACAACAACGCCCTTCGGGTTGCCCGGCATCGGAATAAAGACTTCAAATTTAGCCATAATTTTCTCCTTAAAGAATGACTCCCACAAAAAAACACGGCATTAAACACCAAAAACGGAAAAATTTCAAATATTCATTGTAAAAAATCCCATAATTTTAAGAAAACGCCTTTTTTTGAATATTATTTTCAGAAAAAATTTGGGAAAAATACTCTCAAAACCCGAAACACATCACTTGAAAAATTCAATATTTGCCCGGATAACTTTCTCGAGAGCGTTCCTCGCCCTGAAAAGACGTACTTTGAGAAGATTTTTGTCTATTCCCAAAAGCCCGGCCGCTTCGGAATGATCCATTTCCTGAAGATCAACGAGGGTGATAACTTCACTGTATGATACCGGAAGTTCAGCAATCAGTTTTCTCAGCATTTTTGCGCGGTCTTCCCTGATAAGCTCAAGTTCCGCAGAAATATCGGAAGAAGGTTCAAAACTTTCCGGATTTTCGAGAGCAGCAAACTTTTTATTATCTGCCAGAAAATCGATATAGCTGTTTCTGGTTATCGTCCAGATCCAGGTCGAAAAAGAGGATTCTCCTTTGAATTTTCCGATATTTATAAAAGCTTTAGTCAGCGCTTCCTGGTAAATTTCCTCGGCAGTACCGCGGTTTCCTCCGCAAATCGAAAGTGCAAATGAAAAAAGTTTGCCGCCGCTCTCTTTCAAAAGTTCGTTAAAAGCCCTGACATCACCGGCTGCTGCACGGCGCACAAGAGTTTTTTCATCAAAAGAATCCATGCTCACATGAGTTTGAGATTGATCTTCGCATCGTGCTTCAGAATTTCAAGCGCTTTGTGTTTGATGTCGCGAAGATACCACTTTTTGAATTCGTAAGGCATAAACGAACTCTTGACACCGTTTATTACGAGGTCGAGTATATTCTGACCCGAAAGATTGAATGTTTTATATATCAGATAATATTCATCGGTCATCGTCGTATCCGTTATAAGCCTGTTGTCAGTGTTCAAAGTGACGCGCAGACCCAGATCAAGGTAAAATTTGACAGGATGTTCCGTAATATTTTTGACGGCTCCTGTCTGAACATTGCTTGACGGGCAGAGCTCAAGCGGAATTCTGTGATCGTTGACATAATTCAGCAGATCGCCGTCCTCGCGGAGTCTCACGCCGTGGCCTATTCTGTGCGCACCGCAGTAGTGAAGCGCCTGATGAATACTGTCCGGTCCGTAAGCTTCGCCGGCATGAATGGTGACGTTGACATTGTTTGAAAGGATCAGGGAAAACGCACCGAGATGATCCCGCGCCGGATAGTTGTATTCAGCCCCGGCAAGATCGAAACCTACAACGCCGCGGTTTTTGAAAGCGACTGCAAGTTCAGCCATTCTGAGACTGACTTCCGGAGAAATGTTGCGCATTCCGCAGACAATGACACCGCTTGTTACGCCGAAATCGCGCTGCCCCGCCTTGAGCCCTTCGATGACAGACTCAAGAATGACCGGCAGGGAAAGTCCTTTCTGGGTATGAAGTATCGGAGAATAGCGGACTTCGAAGTATCCGACGTTCTCTTTGGCACAGTCTTCCGCAAGTTCGTAAGCCGCGCGGTAAAGATTTTCTTTGGTCTGGAGAACTTTCAGAGTTATTTCAAAACCTTTGAGGTAATCGTTCAGGGAAGCGTGGATTTTCCCGGGTCCGATAAGCTCACGCAGCTCTTCGACGGAACCTGCTCCAAGATCGATTTTGTCATTTTTTGCAATATCCCAGATTGTTTCAAGGCGCAGAGAACCGTCAAGATGAACATGAAGATCAGTCTTCGGGAGTTTTTCAAAAAACTCGCGCGTCAATCCGCCGGCAACAGGAGAAGCCTCGCGGTTTTCACCTTTTTTCAGTTCATTACTTTGCACTCTATAACCTCCATATCAAGCATATTGGCATAGCCGTCGACTTTGAGTTCCTCTCCGATTCGTATGTTGCTGGTGTAGATATTGACTTTTCCCTTTGTTGAATCAGGTTCCTGAATATAGCAGATTTCCTCGATTTTTCCTGTTTCCGCATTTACTCTGACTTTTGCCTTGTAAAGCTTGTCGTTGTTGATGTAGTAAGTCTCGCTTTTTGAAGAAACCGAAGAGCCTTCGAGCTGAAGCACAAAGTAAACCACTTTGCCGTCATCGTCCTGATTCGAAGCGTTGTCCGCAAAAAAGATCTGGAGAATCGGAACCTGATGTCCGGAATTTAAAGTTATCATCTTTTTAATAGCCCACGAAGCGGTATTTATCATTACCGTATTACCCTCAAGATCGACATAAGTCAGCAGACCTGAACCATAGTTTATCGTCTCCGCATTGCCGTCGTTTATAGTGCCGAGAAACGAAAAGTTGACATCCCAGACTGCCGAAGATGCATCGTCATCTGAAATCTGGTCATCATCCTCATAGTCCTTGTAATATGATTCGCTGTCTGTCTGGAAATCGTCGACATCGTACTGTTCATCGCTGTCCTGAATACAAGCGGTAAAAAATACGCTGAAAACTAAAGCCGAAAAAAACAAAAAAACATTTTTCATACCTGCCTCCGAAAAAACAAAATCCAAATATTATAGCGAAACGGATTTTTTCCGCAAAAAGTTTTTTTAATCTCCGCAAAGCTGATAAAAAAGGGCGGATTAAAAGTTTCACACAGCCTTGTTAAAGCCCGCCGGTGCATCGATGACCGGACAAAAATCTTGCTTTTTGAACTTTTCTGACTAAACTCTCCGCGCTAATTGTTTTTTGAACAGTGGAAAGTCTCCTTGTTCAATGTTTTGGACTTTATACCCGTAAGGAGGAATTATGGAAAGAAAACACTATGAGCTTACTGCTATCCTCAAGCCCGAAGGCGGCCCGGAAGCAATCAAGCAATTCGCTGAGCGTGTAGACGCTATCGTCAACGATTTCGGCGGCAAAGTCGTCTCCCTTCGTTCATGGGGCGAGAGAAAGCTTGCTTACGAAATCAAAAAGAACCTTAAAGGTCACTATCTGCTTTTCGACATCATCGGAAACGGCAAAATGGTTGAAGAAGTTGAAAGAAACTTCAACATCTGGGAATCCGTTCTCAAGTTCATGTCGGTAAGAGTCGACAAAGTCGAGAATCTCGATGAAATGCTCGAATCGGCAAAAGGAATCGCATCCCTTTTCGAAAAACAGGAAAAGAAATCTTCTCCGGATCAGGCTTATGAAGAGGGAAGAAACGGTTTCGAAGATGCAAGAAAATACAACGAAGAACTTCAGAAATCACTGAGCAATGCCGGTGAGGAAGAAGAAGACGTAACACTTTAATTTAAGGAGAGCATCATGGCATCATACAAAAAAAGAAAAGTCTGCCGTTTCTGCCTTCACACCGAAGTAGAGCCGGATTATAAAAATGTAGATCTTCTTCTCAACTACATCACCGAAAGAGGTAAAATCATCCCGAGAAGAATCAGCGGCGTATGCGCAAAACATCAGAGAGAGCTTTCGAGAGAGATCAAAAGAGCAAGATCGATCGCGCTTCTTCCCTACACCGTAACCGGAAGATAGGAGGGTAAAATGAACGTTATACTTGCAAAAGACGTTGAAAAACTCGGCAAAGCAGGCGAAGTCGTAAAAGTAAAGGACGGCTATGCACGCAACTATCTCATTCCGCAGGGATTTGCACTCGTTGCAAACGAAAAAAGCGTAAAACAGCTTGAGTTCAACAAAAGAATGATCGAGAAAAAGATCAATTCCGAACTTGCAAAAGCTAACGACCTCGCGTCGAAACTTGCTGCATGCGAAATCAAAATCAGCAAGAAAGTCGGCGACGAAGGCAAACTTTTCGGCAGCGTAACAAGTAGAGAAATCGGCGATGCACTTAAAGAAAAAGGCTTTGAAATCGACCACAGAGACCTCATCATCGACTCAAACATCAAGAAAAGCGGTGTTTACGAAGTCGAAGTCAAACTTTTCAGGGAAGTCCGCGGCGTTTTCAAACTTTTCGTAGTTTCTGAAGACAGCGAAGAAGCACCGGTTCAGCCGGCTGCTGAATAACTTTTTCAATCTTTTCCGTCGCATACCTGATTCTCAGTCAAAAAATTGACTTTTTACCGTTCGACATTACAATATCTGCGTTTTTTTATTGACCTGATTTAGAGAAAAAAATTCATGGAAGACTCATCTTTAAGGATACTGCCGTCGAATACAGACATTGAAGCCGCTCTTCTGGGCTGCCTCCTGAACGACGGCAAACTTTACAGCGACATCGAAGGTTTCGGCCTGCAGCCGGAAGATTTTTCGCAGGAACGTCACGCAGCGGTATTCCGCACGATAAAGGCTATCTTTGAATCGCAGAGGACTCCGGATGTCCTTACGGTAATAGACGAATTTTCAAAATTAAAGAATCCGCCGGAATCATCCTTCGTCTTCGACCTTGCAAACAATGCGCCGATATACTCGGAAGAGACGCTCCAGCAGTACTGCTCGATAATTCTCGAAAAGTCGCTTCACCGCTCGCTGATAGGCATTTGTTCAAATGCGATAGATGTCTCGTACGGACAGAAAGTCGAATTTGACGAGCTTTCCGACAAAACCACGACAGAACTCATAGAACTCAGCAACCGCAGGCACACGAACTCGGTGCTGAAATTCAAAGATCTTATGGACAAACTGCTCGAAAGAATCAAGGAACAGGGGGCAAAAGACTCTTTAATTCAGGGTATTTCGTCAGGCTATACGAGACTCGATGCGATGTGCAGCGGACTCAAGCCCGGAGATATGATCATCGTTGCAGGGCGTCCCGGCATGGGAAAAACCGGTTTTGCGATAAATATGGCGCTCGCGATAGCGAAAAGCGGGCTGAATGTCCTTTTCTTCTCGCTCGAAATGCCGGCGCAGCAGATTCTAAGCAGGTTTGTCAGTATCGAATGCAGCGTAAATTCAAAAAGTCTCCTCAATGCCAAATTTGAAGCCGATGAAGCCGCAAGACTCTGGGGCAACTTTGATAATGTTGCAAGACTGCCGATTTTCATTGATGAATCTGCCTCTCTGACTATTTCGGAACTCCGCTCGACAGCGAAAAAACTCGATGCGGAACTCCGCAAGACACCGAATCCGAACAGAAAAGATCAGAACAAGCTCGACTGCATATTCATCGACTACCTTCAGCTCATGGATTCCACTGTTTTCAAAGACGATGTCGTCCATCAGATCGAATACAACTCGAAAAATATCAAAAAACTGGCGAAAGATATGGGAATTCCGATCATCGCAATGGCGCAGCTCAACCGGAATATAGAAGACCGCCGCGGCGGAAAAATAGAAAACGGCGGCAAAAAACCGATGCTGAGCGACCTTAAGGGTTCAGGTTCGATAGAACAGGATGCCGATATGGTTCTTTTCATCCACAGAGAGGATGCCTACAAGACAAAAGAAGAAGAGAAAAACAACGAAGCCGAGATATTCATTGAAAAAAACAGGCACGGACCTACCGGAAAAATCAAATTCCGCTTCGTTCCGCACTATATGAAATTCATTCAGCTCGATCCGATGGCCGACAGCTACGAGCAGGCGGATGAGTCCTAAAAAATCATCAGCAATATCAGTTCATTACGAATTTTTCTTTTAACATCTATTGACACTGCCTTTATTTTGGCTACAAATCATCAGTTTTTTGTTTTTTTGTCTTTTTTGCTCGAATGTTCAAAAATTCAAGGAGGGAACATGAGATTGAAAAATTTTACGGCAGCAGTTTTGGTTTTGTTCGCTTGTTTTCATGCGGCTGCCGAAACTATTTCGCTTGACGAGTGCATTGAACGCTCGCTGAAGGAAAGCGAAAAAATAAAAGCTATGCAGGAAAGCGAGGAGGCTGCTAAAAGCGGCAAGGACGGAACAGTCTTTTCGTTTCTGCCGACAGCGACTCTGGACGCAGGCATACAGTGGATGAAATATAAACCCGAACAAGGTTCGATGAGTGTTGCAGGAATGAGTATTCCGGTTTCGTTCCCCGACAAAAGCAGAACGCTCGGGATAACTGTCGTTCAGCCTATAACTCCGCTCTGGAGCGTCTCCTACGGCTACAAAAGCCTTGAAACGGCGGAAGACATCGCGAAACTTCAGCGCGAACTTTCTGAAGACCAGCTCAAACTCGAAGTGATGAACCTTTTCTACAACTACCAGCTGCTCAACGAAAGCATGGAAATACTCAACGAAACGAAGGAACAGCTTCAGAAATACTACGAGCAGGCGAAGAACTTCTACGATGCCGGTGTCGTTGACAAGCGTTCTGTCCTCAAGATCGAAATCGAGATGACAAAACTTGAGCAGCAGA